>Ga0116227_10005360_pt1 | contig 27059 bp, 20 predicted proteins | sample S1TSphgellanicum_FD_89693 | JGI IMG/M metagenome (GOLD analysis project Ga0116227, IMG submission 89693) | Host-associated microbial communities from peat moss isolated from Minnesota, USA - S1T2_Fb - Sphagnum magellanicum MG | ecosystem: Host-associated > Plants > Peat moss > Unclassified...
GGTATTTTTTTTTTTTTTTTTTTTTTTGGGTTTAAAAATTTGCATTTTTGTAAAATTTTTAATAGATTAATTTAACAAATACAATTTTTTTTTGAAAAAAATTTAAAAAAAAAAAAAAATCAAAAATTTCAAAGAATCTAAAAATCATCAGATTTTTATACACGGTTCAAGTAGGTAGCCAAAATATATATAAGGACATTTAGATTTGTTCCTTTCATATTTTGTGAATAGTCAAATTTGGCTAAATCAGCTTACAAATGATCACCACCTTGGCTACATCAAAAATTTGAAAGAAGAAAAAACACTGGTTTTGCAATTAGGATTTCAACCAAAGAATTAATAAACTCACTTGGTTTTGATTCCCAATATGTAAAAGATTTAGGTGTTGTGTGTGTGGCTCATTGTAGTAACTTGGCAGCTTTGACACTAATTATATATTATTTGTAGAAATGTTGAAATTTTCTATATATATATATATATCAAAGGAAAAAAATGGTGAAGGAAAATAAATAATCTCTTTGAATATTCAAGATTTTTTAAAAAAACTTGCAATCTTCAAAATTTAATTATTTATTCAACACACAATTTGTGGTTGAAGTACCCCGGAATTATGGTAGTCAGGGTGGACAAGAGACAAATTGGATCCGATATGAACAAGTTAAACACCCTAAGTTTAAAATTGTTGACCTAATAGAGCAAAATGCCAAACACATGGTGGTTGTCCAAATGGGTTGGTGTTTAATTTGCTTAAATCCAATTATATTCAACATTTGACTAATTATGATTCTTTTTTAGGTATTTTTTTAAAACAAATTTATTTCTTAATTTTATTTTTAAAAACTTGGGTTTCTTTCCACAAAAATGTTTGTCACTTGTGAAACAAGCAACTCATCACATAATAGCTTTGCCCTTAACAAGTTCAAACTTCAAACAAAAAATTTCCCTTATTGAATCTAGATCTACAGCTTCTCATCTAGATGCGTTCAAACTTCAAACTCAAAATTTTCCTTAATGGATCTAGATCTAGAGCTTCTCATCTAGATGCGTTCAAACTTCAAACTCAAAATTTTCCTTAATGGATCTAGATCTAGAGCTTCTCATCTAGATGCATACACTTGTATGGAACATACCCATCCCTCATAAGCACACATAATTCTCGAGATGTCACTCACACATTGGGTCAAATTGAGCCAAAATATTGTGCTCGAATCTTACACCGATGCACTATGTTTTTTTCTTAGTTGCTGTGTTTGTTATATGGTTAAAGATTCATCTTTGAGAAGTTTCAAAAGGAGAATGCATCATTGTATTGGGGATTGGTTATTGTGTCAAGCACTTGTGTTGTAACGACATCGAGAGCTTGATGCCACATTTAAATTTGTTTCTCTGGATTTTGTTTAGTGGTTGTTGTTTGGCTTTAGAGTTTGTGATCTCATTCTTTGACTTTGATCTCTTCTATTGCTGGAGGAGATTAGAAAAAACTTGAACCATCAAAGAATCAATTCTATTGCAGGAGGAGTTCAGAAAAAACTTGAATCATCAAAGAATCAAGTCTATTGCAAGAGTTCAGAAAAAACTTGAATCCGTCAAAGAATCAAGTCTATTGCAAGAGTTCAGAAAAAACTTGAATCATCAAAGAATCGATTCTATTGCAAGAGTTCAGAAAAAACTTGAGTCATCAAAGAATCAATCCAAAACAAACCCCAAGAAACCCATCAAAGTTCAGAGGAAAAAAAGAAGAAAAAAGAAAAAACAAGGCAAGAAGAAGAGGAAGAAGATGATGAAGGAATGCAAGTCTAGAGAAACTTGAAAGAGGAGAGAGGATGCCTCTTTTCAATATGATAATCATCCGTCCATCCATCTATGCATCTTCAAATGGCCATTTGGAAGAAGAAGAGAAGGGTAAAGGAAAAAAAGGATGACTCTTTTCATTATAACAATCATCTATCCATCCATCCATCTACCTATGCATCTTCAAATGGCTCGAAGAAGAAAAGAAAAAAAAAAAAAAAAAAAGGATGACTCTTTTCATTATGATAATCATCCATCCATCCATCTACCTATGCATCTTTCGAATGGCCAGAAGAAGAGACGAAAAAAGAAAAAGGATGACCTCTTTCCATTATGACAATCATCCATTCATCCATCCATCCATCCATCTACCTATGCATCTTCAAATGGCCGGAAGAAGAGAAGAGAAAAGAAGAAAAAGGGATGACTATTTTCATTACGACAATCATCCGTCTATCCATCTATGCATCTTCAAATGGCCATTTGGAAGAAGAGAATGGCCATGTTGGGCTGGGTTATTGAGTTCTGACCCGGTTATCAACCCAGTTATTAATAACCTACCCGCCGGTTATTGATTTTAAAAAATAACCAATTCGATTGATACCCACCTGGTATTGATGTTTCAAAACTCTTATAACTTACTTGGATGAGCTTGATTATCATCCAAGTAGGTTATCAATCTTTAAAAAATGATACAAAAAAAGAGGTAAATCATTTATTATATATATATAGATAACCGATGTGGTCCCCAAAACCATTTCCAAAGAATAACCTACTTGCCAGTTATTTTTATTATTAAAAAAAAGAAAAAAAAAAGGCAATAACCGGCCCAATAGACATAGTTGAATGAGCCATGTGTTTTGTAAGAGTTTTGCCTTTTCTATCTTAAGGCAAAAGAAGAAATTATGGAAACTCAAATATTTCACCATGCAAAAAATCTAATCTTTCAAAAAAGTCCTTTAAAAGAAACCAAAATCCTTGGAGATATTATTATTATAACTTCTATTATATAACTAATCTCTCAAGTTTCAACACAATAGCCAAAATATCATCTTTCGAAAAATCCTCATATAATAAAAATAGACCTATTATTATTATTATTATTATTACCTAGTAGGGGCCAAAATCCCCTTAAGCTACAATAATAATGAATCTAAACACAACAATATCATCCTTGCCTTGCCTTGGTAGTAGGCAAGGCCCAATATACTAGGGACATATTGTAGTCATGTTAGTATTACATGGCCCAACCATATACGTATACATATACACCTTTCTCCATACTTTTTGACCTCCAATTCCAATTCATCAAACAATGAGTGTTGCATTCATCAACAAGTTGGTTACCTATCTCTCTCTTTTCTCACCCACCATATCTTTTCTAGCTTCGGACATGATGCCCAAAACCTCAAAGATTTCTGGGAATTCTCTTGCCATTATTCTCTTGGTTTTTTGTTTGCTTTGTTTGTTTGTTTGTTTGTTTGTTTGTTGGTTGGCCTTGCCTACTACCAAGGGCAAGGATATTGTTGTGTTGAGATTCATTATAGAGTATAGACGTAGCTTAAGGGATTTTGGCCCCTACTAGGTAATAATCATAATAATAATAATAATAATAATAATAATAGGTCTATTTTTATTATATGAGGATTTTTTGAAAGATGATATTTTGGCTTGTGTTGAAACTTGAGAGATTAGTTATAATAGAGTTATAATAATATCTTGCAGGATTTTGGTTTCTTTTAGAGGATTTTTTGAAGATTAAATTTTTGTGTGGTGAAATATTTGAGTTTTCGAAATGTTGAAGTTTATCATTCAATTTCTTTATTTTTTTCAAATTAAAAAAAATTGTGAAGGAAAATATTGAATCTTCAAGAATATTTTACTTGTTGAAGTGGGAAAAAAAGGAAAGAATTACTTGATTATATTCAACAGATATATGTCAAAGCTGCCAAGGTACTACAATATATAATATCCAATCGATTTCATGGTAAGGTTTAGGGTTTAGATTTAGGTTGTAAACCCTAAATAAACTCTACTAATGTCCTTTTGATATTTCATTTTTGCAAAACACCCATATACTTGAACACATCTGTACTACTCTATTTACATATTTGAAAAGGGGACCAACATGGGTTGTAAGTTATTAGGGTTAATCAATTTGTGTTCCACCCTACACCCCCAATTTCTACTACTCATTTCAGTTAATAGTGCCCCAAAAATGTCTTTTTGATTTGCATTATTGAGCAAAACGGCGATTGCATATGCCCACCCTAGTAAAAAAATATAATAATAATAATAATCATATTATTATTATTATTATTATTATTATATTTTCACATAAAGAAATTGGAGAAATTTCCCATGTGTATTTGTAGGGCAAGAACCGTCCCCCCCCCTTCTACACCTTGTGATCTATGTATTTGGGAATGTCCCTCACCTTGTCTTAGGGCCCTTAATTTTGGGAATACTTGAAAGTAAAACTATATTGATCAGAACTTTGAACCTTGTGCATCATAATATTCAAATACCTTGGCCATTTCAACACATGTCCATCAAAATAATTAATTAATTACTTTTTTGAAATTTTCATTTCAACAAATGAAAATATTCCTAAATATTCACTTCTCATCCATCCTTCACAAATATTTTTTGAATTGAAATATTAATTTTTGAAATTTTCAACATTTTTGAAAATAATATAATTTAGTGTTGAATTGGCCAATGTACTAATGTATTGCTTCTTTCACCACCACCACTAGGCTAACTTAGTGCACCGAAAATCTGAAAAAGAAAAGGGACATAGTTGGGAAGAAGATCGCATTACTTGATCAACTTCGATAAACACAAAGCAAGAAAGAAAGGAAGGAAGGAAGATTTGTCAAAGGATTTGTACTTTGTTTTTGTTGGGGAAATTGTGAGCTTTTTAGTGGCCTTGCATACTACCAAGGCAAGAAGGATATTGTTGTGTTTAGATTCATTATAGAGTATAGTAGCTTAAGGGATTTTGGCCCTTACTAGGTAATAATAATAAATAATAGGTCTATTTTTATTATATGGGGATTTTTTGAAAGATGATATTTGGCTATTGTGTTGAAACTTGAGAGATTAGTTATAATAGAAGTTCTAATAATAATATCTTGAAGGATTTTGGTTTCTTTTTAGAGGACTTTTTTTTTATTGAAGATTATAATTTTTTGCATGGTGAAATATTTGAGTAACTTCCATAATTCTTCTTTTGCCCAACATAAGATTTGACAATTTCTTTTACTTTTTAAAAATAAATTATATATATGCCAATAATTTTCTTAAAAATCAGCTGCTACTCACAATGCCCAAAGTTGTAGAAATTTTGTTTGACATTAATAATTGATTGTATATATATCCCCTAAAGCTTGGTGGTGCGGTGCACCCTAAGTAGTGCCAAAACAAATTACTTGGCAATTTGTTTTTCCTTGCCTCAAATTGTAGGAATTTCAGGAATTTTTTTTTAAAAAAATTATTGTCAAAGTGAAAAAAAATTAAATCAAATAAATCAAATAAATATCCATCAAGAAGATGCAAGAATGGTAAAGGTATGGTATTGTGGTATTGCCCACATGCTCCCATCACACTTGATTGCAAACCCGATAGGTAGGTACAAGTACCTACCTACCTACCCATGCTCTTAGGCTATTGAATCAGATAAATAGATTTCAATTTGGGATTGAATTTATAAAATTTAAAATTGTCTTATCTAAACTATTTTCTTTTTGTGGCAATAATGGATAACTAAACAAACCCTAATGTGCATCTAAAAATCTTAAGAAAACTTTATCGAAAATATTTGAATGTTGAAAATTTGTGAGAGTTAGAAAGTCAAAAGGGGATTTCATGCTATACACGATTTCATGCTTTAAAATATTTTAAATAAATAATAATAATTTCTAAAAAGTTCTTTGCAATAGTAATATAATAAACCTTGGGTGTACTTATCCTTTTGCCCATATAAAGTGTGACTATTGTTGTTTCACAAACACTTGCCATCATGTGTTAGGTCAAGATGAAAAAAAGTCCAAAAAAAAATCAAAGCATGGCATGTTTTGAAGAAAGTGAATGCATTTCCAAAAGTAAGTTGAAATTGTGTGAACATTTTAAAAGTGATCTTGATGTCATTGAAATCTCTCAATGAAGGTTGTAATTGTGATGAACTTAAAAATATGTTTTTGAAAACTCCATTATCAATAATTGAAGATTACCATTGATACCATTTAATAAACTTAGGGGAAAATAAGCTTAGTCCAAAATTACTTATTTCTATTTCAAGCTTTCCATTTATATAATGTTCAAAATTGTCATTAGAATCATTTATCTATACTTCATTGCCAAAAAGGGCCATTCTTTTTTTATTTTTAGTTTTTTGGGTTGAACTATTGTTTTGTCTTTGAAATAACCTTTTTAAATGTGTTGTGGTCAACAAGACCTTCTTAAAACTCTCGAGATTAATAACAAACATATGCGTGGTTACACAAACAAATATTTTATTTCAAGTCACAAAAAGGTTTGAAAAGCATGTAATTTTTTTTAGTTTACCTTGGACCAACAACTCCGTAACAACTAATCCATGCACATTCCTCTAAAGAGGTTGTGCACATATTCATTTGATACACTTCAAAATTTCCAAACTTTACCAAATAAGGATTGTACTCATGCAATAGAAGAAAATGTGTCAATGAAAGCCTTCACCTTATGAATTTTTTTTGCCACCAAATGAATCTTGTCCCTTGCAAAAAAAAAAAACTAAATAATTCCATTTTTGGACTAAATTCTACATGCACATTATGGCATTACCATTGCACAAATAGGTTTTTAATGTTTAATTGATGATATTCCTCACCATCACTACAAGAGGGGTTTTTTCTCTCTTTTTTTATATTGAAAAATTGGCAAAGTTTTCCACAAAATTTAACAAAATTAGTAGAATTTACATTTTTTTTTAAATCCAATTTTTCCTTTCCTTTGTTTCAAAGAATGACAATTTTTGTCAAATTTTTTTTTTATCATCACATGAATTTGCATTGACAAGTTATCATTGGTTTGATTCTCAATAAATGATTTCAAAACAACGTCCAAATTTCCATAATAATTATACATGATGTGAAAAAAATGTTTATAAAAAAAGCATTAAATTAAAGGTGTAAATTGCCTTGCATACAATTTAATTGGTATAGGACTACAAAACTACTTGTGTACCAACTCAACAACTATTTTGTTTGAATATCTTGCAAAATTATGCATTGAACATGACTAAGCCTTTGATGCAACATATGAAATTTTATTATTAAAGAGTTTACAACTTCATGAAAAACTTGAACAACATTAAGCATCCAATGTCACCTTCTGTTGTGAGCAACTTCAATAGATATTTGTTTATGGGGATGGATTTCTTGGCCAACAATTATTGGTTTCAAATTGTTGCAACCCTAACTTTGGGCTTGTGATCAAGGTTGTAACAAGATAAGGTAATGAGAGAAGAATAAAAAACTTAGCAAAACTTTAAACACAAGAGAGGAGTCCCAAAACTTTCAGATGCATTCTCACTTTGGGAGCCCAAGTCACAATTAAATCTTTGAATCAAGGTTTGAAAGGTCAAACTTTGTTTAGACTACACCTCTTTAATTTTAGACTATTAAAAAGGTTTAAAAAAATAGTACAATAAAATTGGTTTCATTTTCAAAGCCAAAGTTTGCAACATAAGTTAAATGACCATTTGAAGTGTTAAAGTCAAATTACCAAGGTGACTCCCAACCATTTAAATGACAAATTGAGGGGTCAAATGAATTCCAATTGAAATTTTGTTTATTATTACAATGGAAATATATTTTTAAAAGTTACATGATATGTCTTTATATTGTCAAATTTGGATCAATTTTTTAGGAAGGTATGAATTCCTAAACATTTTGTAATCATATTTTGGCAAAAAATGAAAGCCCCAATTTGGGAATTTTGTATTTTTGTCACTTTGATGTAGGTGTGGTAGAAAGTTACAAATTATATTACATGGAGGAAAGCAATGCCTCCTCCCAAGTTTGAACCATGTTGAATCTTGTGAATCCATGTTAGCCCATGGTGTGTTTATGCATAATTTTGGTTCCAAATGCACTACCACCTTCTCTCTTTGGTTTGTGCAACTTGATATGATTAAAAATTCAATTTGAAAAACTTGTCTTAATCCAATTTTGACATGCTTCACACAGTATTATATGTTAGGAATTAAAGAGTGTCTTGAGTTTGTATTCCACTACTTATAAATTAGCAATCAAGGAGGGTCCTTGCCACCAATACCATTTGACAAACCTAGGGGTGTCACAAATTCAATGTTCAAAACCTTTTTTAGTTAATTGACTTACTATCAACATGTTTTTTTTCAATTTTGAAATGTAAACACATTTCCAATTTATTTGGAATGCCAATTAACAAGTGAAACATGGAATCACCTAAAACATTAATACTCTAAGCTCTTGTCATACATGAGAAAAACTTTGTGGTATGAAACAAATTTTCAAAAAAAGATTTTTTTTTGGGTCATGAATTTGTTGCAAAACTTTATGATCAATTGGAATATCCTTAAAATAGCATGAACAAATCATCTGCACAATCAATTTGGGTCAATTCGGAGTATCACTTGAAATTATGACAACCATATTTAAACTATGAAAATATAAGGGACCAAACAAAAAATAACACCTAATTTGACAACCAGTTAAAGTTTGATTCTCCATCCCTTGTTTCCAACATAGATAAAAGAAATGTTTTCGAGTTGTTAATTTTTTAAGTAAGTAGCCTAAGTATATAAGTAATGTAGCGGGTACTAGGTGACTTGGGTAGGCAATTTTGCTAACCTAGGTAGGTAATTAGGTAGTTTAAATAGTTAGTAGGTAGCCTAGGTGAGTAGGCACCCTATGAAGTTGGGTAAGTAGATGGGTAGCTAACTAGCTTAAGTAGGTAGTAGGTAGATGGGTACTCAGATAGGTATCTTATGTAACCTAAGCATGAAGGTAGGATGGCAAGCATGTTCATAGGTAGGATCAATGGGGGCTCACAAAGGGTAGGTAGCCTAGGTAAGCAAGTAGGTTGGTAGATAGGTTGATTATTTAGGTAAGTAAGTAGACTTTCTAAGTAAGCAAACCTCCTAGGTAGACCCCTAACGTAGGGACCCTCCAGGTACATAAGGTGTAGTTACATTTCAAAGAAATTTCAATGTTATGTTCATGCTTTATTTTGAGTTGGGTCCTTATTTGCTAAACTTGAAGGAAAACTGCAAAATTAAGGTGAAATGAAAAAGTCAACATGAAATCCAACATAGGATAGAGTGTGATTTTATTGATACCTCTAATATGTAAACATCTTTGCAACTTGTGAAAATAGATAAAATCATGGTGACAAAAAATTTATTTTCCAATTTACAAACACACGTGAAACACATTTTCCTTCCTATAATCACATTCACAATCTTATGTAAATATACAACTAGTGACTTGTGAGGTCTTGAATGAATTATTGAAAATATTTTTTTTGCCTTTCAATGATAACCCTTGCATATATAGATCGCAACATAGAATGTAGATATATTTGTAGACTTCACATAGTAAAATTCCACATACTATCAACAAAATTGTGTGGCTTGCAATTTGGCAAAATCCAAAATTTTAATCTCTATGCAAACTCCCATAGAATGGTGGATTCTAACTTGTTCAAAAAGTAAAATATTTCAATGCATGTGTTGTAATCAAAGGGTGCATTCATGAGTGGATCACAAATGTAAGAGGTTGATGCTATTTTTTTAATATGTTAGTTGGTTGCTTCGAGGTTTTGTTGATCACATAATTGAAACCCATTAGACATGTCATCATCAATTGTCATGCCAATGTCGAACAAATATGCAAAAGTGTCACATAAAACCTTCAAAAAAAATATAAGGTTGTCAATATGTGATTATGAGGTTTATATGCCTTATGCACCTTGGTATTGACAACCTCAAAAGAATTCAATGATAACATTAAGCTTGTTGAATTCTATTTTTTGTACTCATGAAAAAACAACACATAAGGTCACGGTAATTTATTTAGGCCTAAACAAGTAAATTGTTCACTTGGGGAAATGAACTCACAATGAAAGCACTTTTTACTTTGATACACTTCTTAGTTTTATAATGGGCTACTATCCATCTTACCATCCAAATTGCATGACACTATAATTAGTTTATAATGTTTCAATGATTACTTGAAAATGGGTGCTTTTGAAATTGATTAAAAGTGATATTCATGGGGGCTCACTTTGTCAATCAATATCAATTCACCAAGTTGATGGTTCTCAATTATCATTCATGCATAGGGATGAATGTATTAGATGCGCAATCTTTGGTAGTGGATGGTTAAGAGGAAAGGGATTGCAACTAGACATTCCCAACATTGCACTCTTTCAAACTATTCTTAAACATAGATAATTGACAAATATCTTACATGGGAAAGGGCTAGGCAAAGAATCTTTAAATAGTCGGTCCCATGAAATTTTTGACAAGGGATGCCAAACTATTTAGTTGGTTGTGCATACACGTTGAAGATTTAAGAGAAAAAATTGCTTAAAAACCTTGGTCAAGCAAGTATTGCTAGGGCAACCATATTCTTTTGCCTTTGTCTCAATGTTACATTAAGAAAAGCCATAAAAATGAATGGGGTGTCCAAATTAGTGTTGGCCATTATTGTTTTTTTGATAATAACCAACTAGACATGTTATCAAAACAAGTTGAAAATTTTAGAAATGTTGGTTATCAATATCACAATAATAACTCAATTATCAATTTACCTAGTTACTTTTGTGGGTAATAATTGCTGGTTATTCATAAATATCGGTTTTCAAATATCCAATTGAAAACTACAAGTTATATTGCCAATTATTGGATTTATTTTAAATATATATATTAATTTCTTTTTTCATCATTTGTTTTTCCTATCATAAACATGGTTAGTTTTTTAGGATTGATAACCTACTTGGATGATAATTGGTCATTTGGGTAGGTTATTAAAATGTCAAAATTCAATACTAGGTAGGTAGGTTACTTATTGGGTTTCCAAAAAAAAAGAAAAAAAAAAAACCCAACCCAACATTCGTCCAAACCCATTAATTTAAGGGTTTGAATTGGTTCTCTACCATATTGTGACAAAACTTTGGATTACTTTGAAAGGTTAGATGGCAAACATGTTGTAGTTGGCAAAGCTCATAAGCGGCCTCGACATTGTATACAAAGTTAAAGCTGAAGAAGGCACACAAGGTGGTGAACAAACCAAGAGGAAACTCATAGTGGTTGACAATGCTAAGATTTCACCATAACTAAAGTTGTGGTCTTCATATGAGGTAGTTGGCAATGTCCTTCAATAGACTAATTCTTTGGAGGTTGTAAACTATGCACGTAGAATATGTTCATGCTAATTTTTTTGAAGATTTTTGGTTTGCTATACATGCAATAATAATACTAGGCAAAATATTTGACTTGATCTCGTGTGAAAGTATTATATATTTAAACGAAAAAAAACTAATTTTTCATTTCAACTAGTTGCGAAGAACAATGACATAAAGGAGCTCCCTCCTTCTTTTGGGATTTTGAAATTTTGAGTATCGAAAATTATGCACATGGAATATTTGAGCATTCGATTTTGCTTTTGTAATTATGTCCTCCATCATTGTTGTTGTAAGGAGGTTTGAGTTCTTTTGCGGTGAGATGTATCACCATTCTCAAGTTATTTCACTTGAGGAAAGCACTCTTCACTTCTTGTCTTTCTTTTCTCTCTTCTTCTTCTTCTTCTTCAAAGTATCCATGCAAACAAAGAACACACAAGATTAAATCCTCATCTGGCCACATGATCCAACAAACCTTCAATCTAATCATATAAAACCCATGTTTCCAATTTTCCATGTTTCCAAGTTTCCATTCCTCTATCACAAGTCTCATGCCATGCCAAAAAAATGGGGATTGTGGTGAGAGAACCCAGCAAGCACCCACCAGCGCAACATCCATTTGGAAGTATAATTGCACAACAAAGAGGGAAGCTGTAGCACACAACAGATGCCAAAATGATGGACATGGCTGGAGTAGTCAATCCAAGGAGAACTACGAGCGGGTGGTGTGCCTCAGCCTCAGCCTGTAAATTGTGGAAATCAAAGAAGCTACTGGATTTCTGGATTATGTTTTTGATGACCTTCGGGTAAGATTTTTGAGAATGTAATGCCTGCAGAGGTGAGCCAACTACTGATGAGCACATTAATCTGAAGAGACTTTGGAGTATTCTTGTAGAATCAACCTTCCCCAGAAATGGCAGGCAGCTCTACTGTCATTTAGCTTGTGCTTCCTACATTGCCTCCACCTCCTGAAAGGATCCTGAAATGAGAGCCCATTAGTTTCAGGCACAAAAACTAAAGCAAATGGAAAAGCAAGTATATCAATGCAGGAAAACAAGAAGAATGTTACAGAAGTGCCAAATGTGGGAGTCAAAGTGCCATAATGAAAGTGGAGACCCAATTGGCTGTAGCTACTCTTCCACCACATATGCCTCTGTCTTGCAGCAAGTAGATCTCTGAACTGATTGTCCAAGGAACTGGTCCTGTCTCTGGTGCAAAAGCTATTCAGTAGAATGGTGATTCCACCAGTGAAAGCCAGCCATACTCACGTGGGCAACCATGACTGAACCATGAGCACATGTTGTCACTGCAGTAGCTTGCAGAACCAACATTGTTTGTCAAGCAACTCTCCGGTCTTAACTGCATATGATAGCCATGATACCAATTGTGTTTAAAGAAACTTCCATCACATCCACACAGAGACAAGCCCAGGGTTTAGGGTTTATGAAAAACCATGGAGACAAAAATAGGAGAAACACTACTACTCAGATAACCAATGAGAAATGAGAAAAATCAAAGCTGAAGATGCCTCATCATTTTATGCTGCACAGAACCCAGTCTGCTTGCAAGCAACCCAAGCATGTTGCTGGATATGGAAACAATGTTCTGTTCTCCAGCTTTGGAAAAGCAGGAGAAACCATCCCCAACATTTCTAGATTGGGTGCCCAACCAATGTCAGGTGATGTGAAGGAAGTGAGGTAGAAGGCAGCTGACAAAAGCCACAAGGCTACAATCACACCTGACAGACTTACAAGTGTGCCAATCGCCTTCTTCCAGCACAGTCTATATGAAGAATACCAGCAATGATACCTAATGCATTCACACCAGCCACTAGCACAGAGAGCAACAAGACTGATTCTTGTGAGGCACATACTACAAGCTCCACAATTGAAGGACTATAGTACATCACTGCGTTTATACCAACCAGCTACTGGAAGGGCTGCGCAAGTTGTGAAGTCAATTACTTTAGAGTTTTTTCTGTATACATGGAAGAAGACAAGTACTTTCCCAGCCAAAATTGAAATGTTGAATATGGGGAAGGGGCATTTTCTAACCTGTATGCCAACACCGGCTGTAAGGGTCGTGTGCTGCTCCTTGGCATTGGAGCCAATTGGTGTTGATCCAAATCTACAATTGGATCAGGAACCTGCAAAAGGTAGCCAGGAGCAAGACTAACTTTCTTGGCTGAGCTGAGACTAGAATGGAGAATTCTACTTCTCTATCAAGCACTCACTTTGCATCACAAACAGCCCATGGAACTCAGATCAGGCTCTTCAAAATAAAGACTTCTGTCAGAGAAATCAATGCAAACAGTGAGTAGAAGATCAATAGCTACATACTGGAATTTTACCCTTGCAAATGCCCTTGCAAATGCAAATGTGATGAGGTATGACAAAAATTGTCCAGTGGGTTTCATCAAGACATTAAAGGTCACAAGTGCTCCCCTGTTTGTCAGCTGGTGAGACTTCTGCATTATAGAGTCGTGCAGTCATGGATGCTGCACCCATGCCTAATCCCACCCAAAAATGGCCACAAATCAAGGTGTATGGTTCAGGGGCCACAGCCATGAGACCAGCCACTAAGAGAAAACATCAAGTCTGACATCCAAATCAAAGACTTTCTTCTGAGAGCATCGTTCATCTGGCCTCCCAATGCTGCACCTAATGCTGTCCCAGCAATGGCCGTGCTTACAATAGGTTCCTGCAAACCAATTCACACACATGCATCTGAATTAAATATACCAAAAGGCCACAACATGTTTATCAAAGGCTCAGAAACTGCATCTAGACAACACTTATGAACTCAGATTGACAGAAATCCTAGTACTGCATAACTGCCACCTCAGGTACAATTAGCACTTGAACAGATTTTATAGGCCTGATCCAAAAGAGAAGTTTGGGTTAGAGCAGCTCCACCCATGCTCAGTATGTGGCCCTGCAACAGTATTTCTCACATCCAAGAGTAGTTAGTACTTTTTCTCAACCTCACCCATAAAACTGAAAGTGGGATTGTAAAAGATGGGAGACTACTACTACTAATAACAACCCACCTGGACCGATCAAACTATCTCACCAATTGACAGCAGGTTTTAGGCTTTGCTGTGCCTTTTGTCAGCCTCAGCATCCTGTGCAAAAATGCTAGACCAAAACCATTTTGCTGAGCCAAACTGGCTCATTTTGACTTTCCTTCATCCAAAATTTGCTGTACAGTGCACTGGTGGAGTTGCCCCTGTTATTAGTGCATTGGAACAAAAGGAATGCAAATCAAGCAGAACCTCCAACATGATTGATAAGTCATGCAAGTAATGCATTCTGCATTAAGTGATACATCCTGTCGTGATCCTGAACCCTAAACCCTAAACCTCTAGGTTCAGCATGAATTGAGTTTGAAACTGCAAATTCTCAATCAAAAACAACTGCAAACATTTTGGATTCTACTCTAACTTAAATAGAGTGACACATTGAATATGGACTGCCATTTGCATGATTCCTAGTGAATGCTGATGTTTGAAAGATGATGTCTGTGGACACAAAGGATGAACAATACCAACCTGGATCATAGCCAAACAGAAACTGTCTGATACCAGCTGCCAGTGCCAGCAGAATGTACTTGGAGGCTGAAGGTCTGGAATTGTGCCTCTCATGTGGTGGGGAATGTTGTGCAGCCAATGAAGATAATAAGCTCATGTACTCTTTGATGTCCATCCCCATTCCTACATAATCTTGCACTTTTATGCTCAATTTTTGGAGCCTTGAATCCAATTGCATGGGGAACATTGGAGTTGACTCAACTCTCATTTGAAACACAAGAAAAGACCCACAAAAAGATCCTGTTGACAGCAGTTTACTAGTCTCACAATCTGAAACCCTTCTTCATGAACTCCACCACCACTGCAGATGATTCCAATGGTAACAAAAGGTAAGAGATGGTGGGTGTGCATGGAGCAGCATTCTTTTGTCTTTGGATGGAAGGAGAGAAGAAGAACATCAGAGAAGATATCACATTCCAGATCTGACCAGCAGAAGAGACATGTTGAATGTGTTCTCAGATTGAGTACTATGCAAGTCATCTCCACACACAGTTTGTACATTCTCTTCTCCGAATGAATGGGCTGAATTCTTCCCCCATGAAGAAGAACCAGAACCAGAACCAGAAGAAGAAGGGTGGAAAAAACACTAACTGTGCTTGATCTGATCACCCGCCCACTCTCTGTTTCTCATTTGAACCATCTTCATTGCAACAGTGTCCAGCAGAAAAAACACAAGACTATTATACACAGCAGGAGCAGAGGAAGATTCTCAGATTCTCAGATTTATTCATTCATTCAGAAGAAGAAGAATCTGCTTGTACATTCAGAAGAAGAATCTTGTGTGTGTCTCTATCCCTAAACTCTAAACTTCATCTCTAAGTGATATCAGAAAGTTCATTCTGAACACCCTAAACCCCAAGACCTAGAGGCACCTTGCAGGACTTCAATACAGGTACCGGATGCAGAAGCAGCTGGACAAAATACCATCTCCATGGGATTGGGCAGAGTTCAAATCTCCATGACATTTTGAAGGTAAGATAACAATTGCTCTCAACATTGTTGTACATTGCACAAATGTAATAATAATTTGCATCTAATTCATTCCTGGCTGTGTAGACCTAATCTGTGCAGAATTTCAAGCATGGTAATTTGTCAATTTCTTCACGTTCTAATGTGAAACAGTTCCATTGTGACACACCAGGTCACTACAGGGCATGGAAGCTAATGCAGTTTTTTGACTAGAATATTTGTTTACACAGTGGACTCATGGAATTCTGTATTCCTGGTTTGGTAACTTTACAATCTTAGAAAAAAAATGGCCTCTAATGTGTGATTTGGAAGAGGGTGACTCAAGTATGATTGATCAGGTATTGGGTGTTGGGGGATTAATCAGAAACTTATTGTGGAGCGAAAGGCATCCCTATCTTGGAATAGAATACCAAAATGGTCTGATATACCTTTTGCAGGGCTTTGCAAGTTGCTTCCAACAACCCAAACTCTGTGCACTTGCAGTGCATAAGCAACAAGAACCTGATCAAAGTACATCCTCTTATACTCACTCTCCATTTCTAGCTTATTCATATGCAACAGAAACCCAATGGCTTTCCACTTCTTGAACCCAAATGCATGGGCACAAGTACCTGAGCACTGAGCAGCATCAACACTAACACTGTGTGCATTACTCCTCCTCTTGATGTGCAGATGTACAGCTCCTGCACTACACTTTGGTCCACAAATTCCCAAATAGATGGCTCCATCACCTGCTGCTAATGCCAAGCCCTTGGCCAGGGCCTCTTTGGCTTGATCAGGAGTCAAGCTTGGGTGTAAGGAGATGTCATCTTCAAAGAAAAACCGCCAAGAGTCCCACCCAACTGAATCATCATCCACAAAAGCTTGCATTGCACTGACAAATGCCATACGGTTGGAGAAGACCTTCAAATTCTGGTCAGTATGATACTCTTGTGATCCTCGAAAAAACTTTTCCAAGGCCTGCTCCACCTCAGGGCTATTGTATTGGAATGGTATGTATTGGGTGACTGTGATATTCAAATTCTTGTGCAGTACATCTCTTGTATGACTAAAACGCTCAGTCTTCATGCTTAAAACTACACCCTCCAAAGCCTGACTCATCTGCAGCAGAAATGCTGGGGAAGATTCAAACCTGAAGTTTGATGATCTAGTACTTGCAATGATCCACTGAATCATCCCCAGGGCAAACATTAGTCCAGTGCCCATAAGGAGGAGGACAAAACACGGCCGTCCTCGTGACAACAGTTGAAGCTTGAGTGGTATGTTCATGCCCATGATGCTGCTGCAGATTCCTTTCTTCCTCTTCTTCTTCTCATCAAAAAACAAATTAGGCCTGTCAGAGCTCAAGTGTTGTAACTGTTTCATTCACTCCTGCAACAAGCAATTTGTTCTCTTCTGGACAGTGTTCAGCTTAGGAATTAGCTCATGAAGTTGTTGCAAGCACTGTACTGCAGGTCTAAGTACTCAGAGAGATTTGTCACAGGATTGCTATGAGCTTCGAAAGCCACCCATGCTCATGAAGCTGGTTCTGGAATCTCTGCACTGGATCATTACAAGAAACCTTTTTTAATAGGATTCCCTGTCATGGGACCATGATCAAGAAAAATTTGAATTTCCCAGGGTATGCAAGTTACATGAAATCAATTGTTTGACAATGGGAAAATTAGAATAAAACATCATCATCATCTTCTTCTTCTTCTTCTTCAGCAAACAGTAAAACTGTGCAGCTTAGCTTTGGTAAAGAGGAAGTTCCTGAGGTATTGAGTTTCATAAACAGGAACCCTGGAGCAGCAGCTGTTGCAGCCGCTTTGCTTTGCAAGCGACACATGCATGAGAGCGGGATCTCTGCTGAACCCCAAAAATTCATTCGAACCATTCTCGCGGCATGATTACATGAACCGTCCAAGGATCCCTCAAAACAGAAGTTTGCACCAAAAACAAACGATGTCTCTGTCTCTCACTCTCAATCTCTCTCAGTCTCTCTCTCTCACACACACATGTATACACACATACACAAAGAGAGAGTAGTGCACTACAGCGGCATACCTGATGCACAAACAAAGTGCTGATGAGTCTGGAACAAATGTGTTTACTCCTCCATCGAGGGGAGTGGAACAGTGTAGAGCCGAGCAGATCATATGCAAGCCGGTCTCCCTTTGAGAGCCTCGCTCAACCCGGCTGTCAGAGCACGGACGTTTTCCTGTGTGCATGTGTTTGCAGAGCTAGAGCTAGATAGCAGAAAAAAAAAAGACACACAGAATTCCTTTTTGTTTCAAAGCTTGGGAATATCATCTATGTAGACAAGAAGATCACCAAATAACTTAATGATTCTTGAAGCACTAAACCCTTGATCGGGAAAACAAACAAACAAACAAAAAGTAGGGGGTTCCACTAGGGATTCACAACCTGCCTGCACAACCCACTTATAGAAATTACTGCACTAGTAGACTGGATGTTGTAAATCTAGAATCTATTGTTGTTGTTGTTGCTGCTGCTGCTGCTGCTAGTTGCAGTGGTGATGTTGCAGAACATGGGGTACATGACAAACTTACCCATGATTCCTGCATTATCATCATCATCATCAAGTGCAATGTATATCAAGCGGCACACAAACACACACACACAACAAAAACACACATACACACACAACAAAAACACAAGGCTGTGTAACTAGAGATTAAGATCACCCACGTCTGGAGCTTTTCTCAGGCTTTGTTTGTTTGTTTTGTTTTGTTGCCGAGATTAGCATCTTCTTCTTCAGGCTTTGTTTGTTTGTTTGTTTGTTTTGTTTTGTTGCCGAGATTAGCATCTGCACAGCTGACGCCGAAGACGAAGAAGAAGAAGATGCAGTTCTGAGGACGCTGAAGAGATGCAGTTGTTGTTCTCCATGACTCCTTCCATGAGTTGGATTCTTAGGGTTTCTTTGTTTTCCAATTTTGTGATGGTAGCTGAAGCGGCGATCATCTAATCAGGATTTGGCGATAAACGCCGATAATCGGCGATAATATCTAGCATGTAGCCAAATCTAGGTACAGCATCATATCATAGCTCTAGCATGTAGCCAAATTTAGAATGCAAAAAATTTAGAAACCCACTCACTATTTTAATGGGTTCCCACTATCTAGAGACACTCACCTAGAGTTTCTTTTTGGGCAAGTTATTGCCAAAATTCCCCATTAGCCAAAGGCTGGCCACATCAACAAAGGGAAAAAAAAAGTTGAAAAACCTAGCCTTTTTGCCAAAAATCTTACGCACCATCATGATCGACATTGAATAGCCACCTTAAACTTATAAGTTTTAATATTAAAAAAAGGTCTATTTTATAATGAACAAGGATGCCAAAGGAGGTGGCTCTCTAGCCATTAGATCACCTACCACGGGGCATCTCAATCATCTAATTGTCAAATCATTCAACAACATTGAGAGCGTTATCACCATCGTTAAACCATTCAAATAGTAACCAACCTTGCTCATTCGTTACTATGTGAAGGGTTTAACAATGAACGTTTAAATGTCTACTTCCAAATCTCAATTGCCTTTTAATAGTTGTGCAATGTGCATGGCAACAGATGAAAACGTTGCAAACTTATAATTTAAATGTTGTGCACACTTACAAGATCATCAATGTGTTTGCAACTTGTTTTGATTCTTGAATGTTCAACATTGGTAGTGAAGAAGGAACGTTACAAGTGACAATGAACATGATGATTAGGGTTTAAGGCTTCTTTTCAATGCATATCTTCAAATGTTTCATGACATTTTTTCAAGTTACAAGTTTCTCTCGACATTTTTCCAATCTCAGTGTTTTGTTATGATTAGCTATGCACATGTGTGCAAGTGCATTGTGTCTTAATTGTTAAATCAAAGGTTGTTGTTTGAATTTACATGGCAAGATTTTAAACTCAACATTGGAATTTGTTTTTGTGAATTTGCAAATTTGAACCTTGAAATGTGTGTGTGCATTGTGTAGTGTGCACACACCATAGTTACAACCATTTAAGTTTGGTCATTCTTTTGAGTATATTGCAGCTAGGTTGTGATTTTATTTTTCATCCTTTCATATGAATAATTTAAAATATGATTTTCATCCAAGAAAGGCCATATATGTCACATTAATTATAATAATGATTAAAATTAGTCACACCACTATGGGAAGGACCTAACCCCAAGTAATATATTATGTGTGTATATATATATATATAATTTATGTATATTAAGGTTATTTACCCATTTAACTTAGGTGCCATGTGACATGACTTATGTTTGGGCATAACCTAGGTTTAACCTAAGTTAGATTAAATTCAACCAACATTTAATCAAGTTTTATTCAACCAAAATTTTGTCATTGTTTAGTCAAGTTTTAATTTTGCCAATGTTTAGCCACAATTTAATCAAAGTTTGACCAAGTTTTGTTTTACTCAAGTTTAGCCAAGTTTTTTTATTTAAACAAGGTTTGATTAAGGTTTAGACAATTTCTAGTTTAAAGTTTACATTAGCCAAATTTTAATTTAATTAAAATTTTATCAAGTTTCAAATTACCAAGGTTTAACCAAAATCTTATTTTGTCAATGTTTTGCCATAATTTAGCTATAGTTTAACCAAGGTTTAAACAAGTTTTAATTTACCAAATACTAACCAAAGTTTAACCAAGTTTGAATGGTTCTAGTGCACACATTGTTATGTAATTTGCAAAATTAAAAAGGAGGACAAAATATATGGGGTATATTTTAAGTTGTAAACTAGTCGCAAATTAATTTGTGACTATAAAATATATCCCATATATTTTGTCCTCCCTTTCAATTTTTTTAATTATATAAAAAAATGCACTAAAATCATTGAAAAAATGTTTTAAAATCAAAATTAAAAATAAATGTCATTTGGGATGAACCAATCAAAATGACTTGACCTTAGAAATTAAACAAAAAAAAAATAGAAAATTAAACTATCTATTTAACCTACCTACCTATCTACCTACCTAGGTGTCATGATTGCTAATTGAATATATATTTATATGGTTGTTTTCCATGCAAAAAAACTTTAGTCATCAAAATTGAAAAAACTAGCAAGGTAGTGATAAAGGGAAATGCAAATATCATAGATGGATTGTATAATTTATATGTTCATTTTATTGAGCCTCAAAGTGGACTACATTTTCTCATTAAACTACAACCAAACTTCTTAAAATCTAGTTCCAAAATATAATTGTGGAATCATAGAATTGGTCATTTAAATTATCAATTATTACATTTCCTTGATAATAATTGAACATTGTATCACTAGCACTCAAGCTCCCAAAAGTCACCCCTATGTGCAAATGATGCATGATAAGGAAAACTACCTAGAAAAATCATTCTTAAATGTGCAAAACTAAAAGTTCATCATCCTTTGCAATTAATATGTGTAGGGACTTCAGTGGACCTATGTCAACCCCATCTTTCTCCATGTCAATATTTTATCACTTTTACAAATGATTGTAATGGGAGAATTAAGATACGGTTCATAAAATAAAATAAGAAACCTTGACTATGTTCAAAAGTTTCAAGAACAAAATAAAAATTAAACTATTGAAAAGATAAAGACATTGTAGTTTTATAGTAGGAATCCCATGTGTAGAAGGGGAAAACCCACCCCTTTTACTTAACAAAATGCATGAAAAAATCAAGAAGGAAAAAGGTCCACAAAATGAATTCCTTTTTTCTCTTGAACAACTCATATGTAACCAAATGTGTTCAAAAAACTCTTCAAGTTTAAAATGAATCCTATGAACCCTTTTAATTAATAGTGATAATTAATCAAATTTTATTTATGAAATATTATTTAATAACTTTTAACTTATTAGTTAGTTAGTTTATTATCCTTTAATTATTATCAAATAAAATAATTAATAATCATTGATGAATTACTATTATTACATACTAACTAGGCACTATATTTAATATGTGATAATTAATAATTTTTGACAAAATTATTATTATGAATTAATTAGTAGTATTAAGGAATAATAAATAATACGTATGTAAATGAGTAGGTGGGTAGGTCATTAGTTAGTGGTTAATTAATTAGCTAATTATTAATTTAGTAGTTACTTACTTACCTATTTCATTTTATAGTTTATAAAATTAAAAAGGAAAACAAAGGATAGGGTTGTCCCATATGACATCCCATATGTTTTGTTCTCCATTATCATTTTGTAAATTGCATAATGAATGTGTTTTTTTTTACATTTTCATACTAAGAAACATGTGTCATTTGGGATGAACCAATCAAAGAGGCTTAACCATAAAGGCTAAACTCAAAATAAAATAAAAATATTTACATTCCTACCCTTTAGATTACTTATTTCCTTAACCTACTTACAACTATTTAAATATTGGTATAAATTTTACTTTGGCCAAAATTTATTTAATTTTCATGAATTTCACCCAAATTTTGCTAAATGATATATTCCCATTAAAATAATTTATGTCACACATGGTAGAATCCCATTAAAGCAAATTATGCCACATGGTAGAATTCCATTATAAAAAATTATGCTATGAAATATGTCTCCATTGATCAATATGATGACATTGTATTTGTGAACACACTTAAATGTATGTTCAAATTTATTATTTGATATTTCAAATAACATTGATGTCAAAGGTTGAAACAAGACCCTTACATGTTAAAGTCCACTTGTTAGGAGTCAAGTTAACAAGTTCTTATAGTAGTTAGCTCTTAATCAATTGTCCAAAAACATAATTGGTCTTGAGCTTTAAGGCTTCTATTAAACCAACATTTTGAACTTCAGTGAAATAATAAATCCTTGTAAGTAGTAATTCAACTTCACATATTGTGTCATTCATTCAGTCTTTGGGTTGTAAAACAATTGCCATGTTCATAGTCATATATGCAAAGTGACTTAAGAACATCAAATAATGACGAAACCACATCATCCTCAAAGCATGAATTTCAAATAATGTGGCCCATCAATAATTCTTGTAATATAAAATAATAATCATCATTTGAAAAATTCATGAAAATTAACAAAATCAATTGCTTGAACAAGCGACTTCTACATAAGCTTTGTTCATTAATCTAACAAAGCAACCATCACACCATGTTTTAAGAAGTAATTATCAATGCACAATGGTGATGTGACATGTAATCAAAGATGGATTCCATCGAAATTGTAATCACAATTGGTAGCTAACTTGAACCTACCACTAAGAAACATCTAATCATCAACAAATTGGGTATTTATAATTAAGACAAATTCAAAAGGAAAACTACAAAAACATAAAGCACGATTGGTTGTTAAGGGTTTCCAATAAAAAAAAGGAATAAATTTTTATAAATACATTTGCTTCAATCATAAAATGAGGTTAAAAAAGGTTGGTCATTGTCACAACTATTCGTGAAAGTTGGAAGATACATGCATTTGGTTGTTAAATGTCAAAATCACCTTCCTAAAAGTGGATTTATAAAAACAATTTCTTATGGTTCATCCACAAGGTTGTGAATCAAAAGGGAAGGAACATTTGGTGACACACCCTTAAGTTTTTGCCAAGACTTGAGGGATGAACGTTCAAAGGGCAATTGTGGGGAAAAAAAAAAAAAAAACTTGGGGTATGTGTCCTTAATTTTATGCATTAAAAAAATATGGGTGTGTGAAAGCCCCAAGATGAAACCTAAGACTACGTGACATGTTCATGAGCTCTTCATAGATAAGTCACTTCCACAAGCCAAATAATGCAAGTTGTTAATGGAAATGGAGCTAAAACAACATGTTTTTGTGGTTGAAAGTCAAATTGTTGGTTTTGATTTTGAATTTTCTTTTGGCCATAACTCCTAGCTCCTAACTTCAAATGGAGTATGTGAGCTCAATTTCAAAATTTCAAAATTTAAAAACTTTTCAATTATATAAAAACTTTAGATTTTAACAAGGTTTACCCCTTGCACTTTTGGCCCAAAGGTTAAAAACACTTCAAAACTCCCATCTCTTAAAGTGGGAGATCATCTTAGGAGTCATGGGAATGTTTTTTTTTCATTCTCCCAATGTTTTAGACCTTTTTTTTTTGCCTTAACTTGCTCTTAACTCATTTCCTCTTTGCTTTGCCCTAGCCTTGGTCATAGGCCCAATGTTAAGGTTGTGACATTTGGTTTATAAACTAAAGAAGACAAATTTTATGATCACCATGAAGGTGACATATATTTAAAATGACATGGTTTTGATAATAACAAGTGTCCATCACATTATACAGACCATGGATTGTATGTTCTCAATGTTGATGACAATATGCATATGATTTATCGATAATTAATAATCATAAGCATTAAAATAAATTTGATTATTTAGGATAAAATGAAAAACACCTTTGACATTATTGACTTTGGATTCTTGGTGAAATATTTAATAACACAAAAATATCAAAATTCCAAACTAAATGTTCATTACACAAAATATGTATATAGTAAGGATTTTTGCACATTTAAAGATGGAGTTTTGCCATTTTCTAAATACATTGATGGAAAAAGGAAGAGTGAATTGCTCACCAACAATGGGTGTTGAAAATGTTGACCCCAGACTTCACAAACAAATTGTGAAAAAACTCATCTATAGGTCTCATGGACTCTTGACCCATTATTGCATACATGGTAAGAGTAGTGAATGGACTTGATATTGAACCACAACCATCTCATATGGAAGTAATTATGACACATGTTGATATTTGAAAAGAATTAAAGGTTTTGGTATCATGTATTCAAGAAAAAATAGTATCAAATTAAAAAACTTTTGTTGATAAACAAAATATACATTTCTAAAAAGACATGTACACAAAAAACTCATTATTTCCTATGCATGCATGTTCAAACTAAACATAATGTATAAATTCAAATTCAAAAGTTAATAAAACACACTTTCATGTCGGTATTACAAATGAATAGGAATGACAATATATTCAAACTCACCTCCTTATATAGGCTAGGTGGTTCTTACTAATAATTAATCTAATTACCTAACACTAAGTAAGAACTAATTCAAATCTAAACTATTAAATAGTAGTTAAATTAATTATTTAACAATAAATAGGAGTTAATTCAAATATGAGCCACTAATTAACATTAGCAAGGAAATTAATAATTAATCGGTTAATAGTTACAAAGATTATAATTTAACATTAACAAAAGTCAAATTTAAACTAAATGCATGATTAACATTACCCCCTTTTTTTCCCCCTAGATTATGTCATCATAATTATTTGAAAAATATTTTAAACTAAAAAAAAACATCGATCTTGATGCATTCATCCATTACTAGTTTTTGGTTTGGTAAATCCATCCAAATAAATGTGAAAACAAAAATATTATGGTTGTAGATGTGATTTATTCTTGTGGTTTTTCTGTGATGTGAATATTTGTTGTGTTATCTCATGGTGAGATTGTTGTTTCAACACCTCGTTGGGGTATTAGTATCATAAGTTGAATTTTATTTCTTGTTGCAATTGTGTTGAAATCATAGTTGTTATACCTAGTGGTGATAAAGGAAATGCACACATGTGAACCTTTGATATTTCACACATGTACTAAATCAAACAATATATTAAATGTTGGATCAAATATTGGTGCCTATTGTACCACATGAACCATTTGTGGTTGTATTGAAAGGTGAAATAACCAGAGTCGATGCCTAGGTTTTGCTTTCAATTTGTTTGTTAATAGCATAAAAATGGTTGAAGAACATGTGTAAGTTGTTAATGTCAATTTGCATGCAAGTATGTATGTGAGTTAAATTGAAGGCAATTGTTCAAAACTTTTGTAGTAAGTTGTTGTAACTGAATCTTAGCAAGGGTTGTAATGTAAAACCCCTATGTTGATTATGTTCTTCAAGGTTGTGAACATGTACTCAACGACTAAACTCTTAAGTTTCATCTAATATGGAGTATTATGACTTGCTGAAAAATAATTTTGATTGTGTATTAGTAATTTTAAAACATTAAAAAACTAACCCATTTATCGTTGATTGAAAAAATATTATTTGTGCGGTACTTCCTTCTTTTAGGTGAATCCTCCAATTGAATTGAGGTGTTTTTTTACGCATCCATAAGTTGTTGATTTTTCCAATGTGCTAAAGATGTTGTTTTGGAATGTGATTCTAACACTAGTTGTTCATTAAATGGTTTCCAATTCCCAATTTGTGTGTTTTTTGAAATTTCTTAATTAAACAAACTACAAAACAAAATTCAAACAAAAAAAAAAATTTAAGTTCAAAACTATGAATACATGATAATATACTCTTTTCTTTACAAAAGGAAAATAACAAATGTATAAGATCTCCTAGAAATATCTAATTTAGATTTACCTTTTTGTTGGAAATGACCAAAATGAATTTAATCCCAAAAAATGGTCGTCAAATGTTGATATAGATAAAATATACACTTTTAAAATAACATGTACATAAAAATTTCATTATTTCATATGCATGGATGTTCAAATTATACACAATGTATAGATTCAAATTCAAAAATTAACAAAATGAACTTTTATATATGTATTACAAATGAATAGGTGACAATAGATTCAAATTCAACTCCTTAGCAAGCATTAAATAAAAATTAATTCAGATCAAAATTACTAACTAGTAGTTAAATTAATTACATAACAAGTAAGAACTAATTCAAATATGAATCACTAACTAAAATTAATAATGTAACTAATAATTACAAAAAATTTAATTTAACACTTATCAAAATAAAATCTATATTCAATACATTGTTAAAATTAATTCAAAATATGCATCATTAATTAAAATTAACAAGCTAATTCATAATAATTAATAAATTTTATTTAAAAAAATTTAACACTTACAAAAACCAAATATGTTATTAATGCATGGTTAATACCTTCAAATATTCTAATTAACCTAACAATCCCAAATTTAGTAAATTCACAAATGGATACCTTTTCAAGGAGGGGATTTCTTCAATTATTTTGAGTTGCAAAAGACAAAATTTGACATAACACTTTCCTTAACAAAAGATAAAAATCACATTTGTTTTTGAAAAAGCAAAATAGACAACATGTATGACTAAAAACATCTCGGGGAATAAAACAACTTGTTCAAAAATGGAACAACGACAATCAATTATGACAATGAGAGTTGCATCAAGATTGAAAAAAAATACCCAACTTTTTTTTCATGTGAAAATGAAACATATTGAAATACCATTAACATTTCACAAAAGGAAAAAAAAAAAAAAAAAAAAAAAAAAAAAAAAAAAAAAATAAAAAAAAAACA
>Ga0116227_10005362_pt1 | contig 27054 bp, 21 predicted proteins | sample S1TSphgellanicum_FD_89693 | JGI IMG/M metagenome (GOLD analysis project Ga0116227, IMG submission 89693) | Host-associated microbial communities from peat moss isolated from Minnesota, USA - S1T2_Fb - Sphagnum magellanicum MG | ecosystem: Host-associated > Plants > Peat moss > Unclassified...
ACGATTTACGGAGGTCGTACCTCGAACCACCTTCTTCGGTGGTTGGGGACCGCGACTGAACTAATCGTCAATAAGGCCGCCCGCATATCGCGGGCGGCCTTTTCATTTTAACGGGGCGAGAAGTTTCTTAAAATGTCACAGGAACCGGGAGGAATTTCCGCGATTAGTTATAGACGCCTACCGACCCTCGCTCCGATCCTCTAATTCGAGAGGCGAGCTTTCGTAGTATGCCGTTTGCCGGGCTTCAAGCGACCTCGCAGTTCGGCGTCTCCGGAACGTAAGCGTCGTTAACGCCACATGGTCTTCGCAAGCACCCTACGAAAAAGGAAGTGTGACCCATGCGATTTCGTATTTCCGGGGGCCTCGCCCTTAGCGGGCCGGCCCTTATCATCTTGGTTGCGGGCTGTTCCGGCGGGAATGCCGTGTCGCCGAGTTCGGCCGTGCCCCAATCCGCGGGCCGCTCGGCGCAATCGGTCTTAAGACAATCGGCGCTGCGCACCAGCGTGCTGCCGCCGAGTCACGCGTTCGTCAGCCGGCCCGATACATCGGCCGGCTTCGTTAACGCGTCCGCACCGAGCAAGGGTGAGGTCTTCGTCAGCGACGCCGCGCTCGGCGACGTGTTTCTCTTCAGCGCCGCGGGTAAACCGGAAGCGTTGATCACGGGCTTCTCGGAACCGCAGGGCCTCGGCGTAGACTCCACCGGTAATCTCTACGTGGCCAATACGAATCTGAGCGACATCGTGGTCTACAAAACGGATTACAAGACGATCAAAGAAACCCTCGACGATTCGGGCCAATATCCGGTCGACGTGAAGTACGATGTGCGAACGGGACTCATCGGCGTCACGAATATCATTTCGGCGTCGGGCGGCCCGGGTAGCGTTTCGTTCTTCGCGAAGGGCTCCACGTCGCCGTGCGCGACCGTCTACAACAAGAACTGGGCCCGCATCTACTTCGGTGCGTTCGCGGCCGGCGGCGATTTCTTCGTCGACGGCGAGGATCCGAACGGCAACACGCTGGTCGGCGTCGTCCACGGCGGCTGCTCGGCGACCGGAATCTCCACGCTCTCGACGGGCAATGCGATCTCGTTCCCCGGCGGCGTGCAAGTGACGCCGAACAACGAGATCGCGATCGACGATCAAATCGCAGGCGCCGTGTACACCTACGCGCACCCGACGAACAACTCGCTCGGATCGCCGCTTTCCACGGCCTTCTTGTCGGGTTCGGGCGACACCGTGGAGTTTACGTTCCACCGGACGGCGGACGCCCTGTGGACGGCCGATGCCGAACTGCTCTCGTCGTTCAAGTTCCCGTATCCGGCGGGCGGCTCGCCCTCCAAGACGATCTCGGGACTTTTGGAGCCGATCGGCGTAGCTGAGAACCCGCTCGAAGCTCCTTATTAAGTCGGGGCGGCACGGCCCCCCGACCGCCCCCGGGCCGGCACTCGCCGGCCCATACTAAGTCGGGGCGGCACGGCCCCCCGACCGCCCCCGGGCCGGCACTCGCCGGCCCATTGGCGCGGGTCGGGGTTGGGTGGTGGCGCGGCCGCCCAACCCCGTTGCGGGCCTCGTTGCGGGTGGACACGAACGGGGGCGCATGACGTCTTTAGCGTTTGAAACGCTGCTCTATTCGGTCGATGATGGAATCGCGACGATCGCGCTGAATCGGCCGGACAAACTGAACGCGTTTACCAGCGGCATGATGCACGATCTGCTTGCGGCGTTCGATGCGAGCGATCGCGACGACGCCGTGCGCGCGGTGATCGTGACGGGCTCGGGGCGTGCGTTCTGCGCCGGCGCCGATCTCGGGACGGCGGGCGGGAGCACCTTCGACTATGCGAAGCGTGCGGACGAAGCCCGCGGTGAGTTGCGCGTCGGCGACGTGTACCGTGACGGCGGCGGACGGGTGACGCTGCGCATCTTCGACAGCCTCAAGCCGGTCATCGCCGCCATCAACGGGCCGGCGGTCGGGATCGGCGCGACGATGCTGCTGCCCATGGACATCCGGCTTGCGTCGACCACGTCGCGTATCGGTTTCGTTTTCGCGCGACGCGGCATAACGCCCGAGGCCGCGTCGTCGTGGTTTCTTCCCCGGCTCGTCGGAATCTCGACGGCGCTGGAGTGGTGTTACTCCGGCCGTATCTTCGAAGCCGAAGAGGCGAAAGAGCGGGGCCTCGTGCGATCGTTGCACGCGCCCGAAGACCTGCTCCCCGCGGCGCGCGCGCTCGCGCTCGAATTGACCGCGCATTCGGCGCCCGTCTCGATCGCGCTGACGCGTCAGATGATGTGGAAGCTGCACGGCGCGGACCACCCGATGGAAGCGCACAAGATCGACAGCCGCTCCATCCAAACGCGCGGCGCCTCGGCCGACAGCCGCGAAGGCGTCGGCGCGTTCCTCGAAAAGCGTTCCGCCGTTTTTCCGAATGCCGTGTCGACGGATCTCCCCGACTTCTTCCCGTGGTGGGAGGAGCGCAGCTTCAGCTGACCGGCGCTCGGACGCGGGCGGGGCCGAGCGCTGTGCAGATGGACAACGGGAGTGCCGCGACGGCGTCGCACCCGGTGCGCAATGCGCACTCACTGTCCGTATTGCGCGTTGCAATGCGGGATGCGGCTCGAGCCGGACGCCGCCGGGGGGTCTGCCGTTCGCGGCGATCCGTCGTTCGATGTCAACGAAGGGGCGCTGTGCACGAAAGGGTTCACGGCGGCCGAGACCCTCGCCCACCCGGAGCGGATTCTGACGCCGCTGATCCGGCGCGACGGCGTGCTGCAGCCGGCGAGCTGGGACGAGGCACTCGACGACGTCGCCGAGCGTTTTCGAACGATCGCCGGACGCCACGGACGCAATGCGGTTGCCGTCTTCGGAAGCGGCGCGCTGACCAACGAACGCGCCTACGCGCTCGGTAAATTCGCGCGTCTTGCCGTGCGAACCGATAATTTCGATTACAACGGGCGCTTCTGCATGTCGTCCGCGGCGGTCGCCGCGAATCGCGCGTTCGGCCTCGACCGTGGCCTGCCGTTTCCGCTCGCGTGGCTCGAGCGCACGGGTTGTCTGCTCGTGGCGGGCGGAAATCCGGCCGACACCATGCCACCCCTTGCGCGCCGGCTCGGCGAACGCCGCGCGGGCTCGTCGATCGTCGTCGATCCGCGGCGCACCGCCTATGCCGCGAATGCAGACCTCCATCTGCAGATCGCGCCCGGCACGGACGCGATCCTCGCGAACGCGCTGCTCCACGTCGCGATCGCCGAAGGCCGGGTGGATGCCGCGTACATCGCGGCGCGCACGCGCGGCTTCGACGACGTGCGGCGTCGGGCGGAACGCGAAGACCCCGAACGCGCCGAGCGGCACACGGGCGTCCCCGCCGACGACGTGCGACGCGCGGCGCGCATGCTGGCGGACGCCACGAGTGCGATCGTGTTGACCGCGCGCGGTGTCGAGCAGCAACGCGACGGCAGCGACGCCGCGAACGCGTACGTCAATCTGGCCCTGGCGCTCGGCTTACCGGGCCGTCCGCTCTCGGGCTATGGAACGCTGACGGGACAAGCCAACGGTCAAGGCGGCCGCGAGCACGGCCAGAAATCCGACCAACTGCCCGGCTACCGCAACGCGCGCGACCCGCAGGATCGCGCCGCGGTCGCCCGCGCATGGAACGTGACGGACGCGGAACTCGGAACGCCCGGGCTCACCGCCGCCCAGATCCTGCACGCGCTCGGCGAAGCGGTCCGCGCCATCTTGATCGTCGCCTCCAACCCCGCCGTCTCCGGCCCCGACTCGGCGCGCGTGCGGGCGGGTCTGCAACGTGCGGAATGCGTCGTCGTCTGCGATTTCTTTCGCTCCGAAACGACCGCGTACGCGCACGTCGTGCTGCCCGCCCTGCAATGGGCCGAGGAGTGCGGCACGACGACGAATCTCGAGGGGCGACTGCTGATGCGCGAGCGCCTCGTCGCGCCGCCGGCGGGCCCGCGCAGCGATCTGTGGATCCTAGCGGAACTCGCAAAGCGCCTCGGCGCGCCGGAGGCGCTCGCGACCACGGACCCGGCGGAGATGTTCGACGAACTCGCCCGCGTGAGCGCGGGCGGGCGCGCCGACTATTCTGCGGCATCGCACGAGCGGATCCGGACGGAGGGGCCGCTGTACTGGCCCGTGACGCCGCTCGCGCCGCAGGGCACGCCCGTGCTTTTCGAAACCGCGTTCGCGACGCCCGACGGTCGCGCCCGATTCATCGCTGCCGACGAGTCCGCGCCGGGCAGCGAAACGCCCGACGCCGCGTATCCCTACGCGCTCACGACGGGCCGCGTGCGCGATCAGTATCTTTCGGGCACACAGACGCGCCGGGTCGTTCGTCTGGTCCGCTCGGAGCCGGAGGCGTTCGTCGAAATGCATCCGGTCGTCGCGGTCCATCTCGGGCTCGCGAACGGCGAATTCGTGCGCGTGCGGTCGCGCCGCGGGTCGGTCGATCTGCGCGCGCGCATTACGGATGACATCCGGCCCGACACGCTCTTCGCTCCCTTCCACTGGGAGGCGCCGCACGCGGCGAACGACGTCACCGCGGCCGACCTCGATCCGCACTCGCACATGCCGGCGTTCAAAGGCTGCGCGGTCGCGCTCGAGCGCGTCGTGCAATCGTGACGACTCGGCGGTCCGGCGGCTAGCGATTTGCATATAGCGTCGTCGCACTGCGGCGTTTACGCTTAGCGTCCATGACCGAGTCGATTCGTTCCCGGCGCGCGAGAGCGACGCTCTTCGCCTCATTCTTGCACTTCGACGTCTCGTTTGCGATTTGGGTGATCCTGGGGCCGCTCGCGCTCTTCATCGCAAAGGACTTACATCTCTCGATCGTCCAGAAGGGCTTTCTCGTTTCCATTCCGCCGCTCGGCGGCGCGTTCTTTCGCATCGTGCTCGGATTTTTGAGCGATCGTTTCGGAGCGAAGCGCGTCGGCGTCGCATCGATGGCCTTGACGCTCGTGCCGCTCGTGCTCGGGTGGCTCGCGGGTTCGACTTTTGGGATGATGATCGCCGTCGGACTGCTGCTCGGCATCGCGGGTGCGAGTTTCGCCGTGTCGCTACCGCTCGCGAGCCGTTGGTTCCCGCCTCAGAAACAGGGACTCGCGATGGGGATCGCGGGCGCCGGGAACTCGGGAACCGTCATCTCGACGCTGTTCGCGCCGGTCATCGCAGCGAAGATCGGCTGGCACGCAACGCTCGGCGTCGCGACGCTTCCCGTACTCGTCGCGCTCTTGGTTTTCACGTGGCTCGCGGTCGATAGCCCGGCGCAACCGAAGCCGAGGCTGCTATCGGAATACGCCGCGGTGCTCGGGGTTCCGGAAACGTGGTGGTTCTGTTTCTTCTATTCGATCACGTTCGGCGGTTTTCTCGCGCTGGTGAGTTATCTCGCGATCTACTTCAATACGGCGTACGGCGTCGATAAGGTGCACGTCGGCATGCTCGTCGCGGCGGCGTCGCTCGCGGGCAGCGTGCTGCGCCCCGTCGGCGGATTCGTGGCCGATCGCATCGGCGGGGTCGTGCTCGCGCCGATCGTGCTCGTCGTCTTCGCAATCGGCGCGCTCGTCGTCGCGACGCAGCCGCCGCTCGGGACGTGCGCGTTCGTCGTTTTCGCGATGACGGGTGCGCTCGGAATGGGCAACGGCGCGATTTTCCAAATCGTGCCGCAACGCTTCCCCCGCGAAATCGGCATCGTTACGGGCATCGTCGGAGCGGCGGGCGGCCTCGGCGGATTCTATCTCCCGAATCTGCTCTCGGTCATGCGCGCGCACACGGGAACCTTCGCGAGCGGCTTCGTCACGTTCGCGGCGCTCGCGATCGCCGGCGCGATTCTCCTGACGCTGGCCGGACGCGGTTGGAGCGCGTCCTTTCTCTCCCGCGGCCGAACGTCGTTCGCCTTCGCACTCGAAGAAGCGTAGGACGTGGCCGCCAACATCGAGCAGGTCAAGCTCGCGGGCGTCACGGTCGATATCGATGCGCTCGCGGCCGACGGCTTCGCCGCGATCTCCGACGACGACCGTTACCGGCTCAAAACGCAGGGCGTCTGCACGCAGCGTCAGCGCGGCGTCTTCATGTTGCGGATTCGCGTGCCGGGCGGCCGCGCGCATGCGTCCCAACTTCGCGCCGTCGCAGCGCTTTCCGGGCGATACGGGCACGCGTCGATTCACGTGACGAGTCGCGCCGGCCTCGAGATCCACGACGTGGCGATCGAGAACGTGACCACGGTCTTCGCCGAACTCGCGGCGGCCGGGCTCACGACGAAAGGCACGTGCGGCGACACGGTGCGCAACGTGATCTCGTGCGCGCACGGCGACGAACGCGATGCCGTGGCGGTCGTGGCGCTCGAACCGTACGAACGCCTGTTGCACGCGCGCATCGTCGCACGCAGCGACGCGACCAACATCTCGCGTAAGATGAACGTGGCCCTGGCCTGCGCGCCCGCCTGCGACGCGCACGTCGCGACGAGCGACGTCGGATTCGTCGCCACGCCGCACCCGCAGACGGGGGTCGCCGGTTTCGCGCTGTGGGGCGCGGGGGGACTCGGCGCCACGCCGCGCCTCGCGATCCCGCTCGTCGACTGGCTGCCGCTCGCGGACGTGCTTGCGGCATTCGAAGCGGTCGTGGCCATCGGCGAGAAACACGGCGACCGCAGCGCGCGCGCGAAGGCGAAGATCAAGCTGCTCGTCGATCGGCTCGGCGCGGACCGCGTGCGCGAACTCGTCGCGGCGGAGTTCGAGCGCGCGAAAGCGCTCGTTGCAGCGGGCGATGCGGACGCGCTCGCGCTCGAACCGGCCGCGCTCGTGCCGGTCGCGCGCCGGCCGGTGCGGGGAACGCGGAGCGTCGCCGCGCTGATCCCGATGGGCGAACTCGAACTCGATGCCGCGCGCGCCCTCGCAGATGCGGCGGAACGTTTCGCGGACGGCATCGTCTACCTGACGACCGACCAGAACGCCGAACTCCACGGCGTCGCCGAAGACGACGTCGTGCGCGCCGAAGACGCCCTCGATGCGGCCGGGCTGCGCTTGCGCGGGCGTGGCGGGATCGCGGACGTCCTCTCGTGCGTCGGCCTCGAATACTGCCCGCTTGCGGTCGCGGCGTCGATGACGATGGGCGAGGAGATCGCGCTTGCGATGATGCCGTTACGCGACGATCCGCGCTACGCGGATTTTCGCGTTCACGTCTCCGGCTGTCCGCATTCGTGCGCGAAGCATCAGGTGGCCGACCTCGGGCTCGCGGGGGCGATCGTCGAACACGAGGGCAAGCGCGTCGAAGCATTCGTCGCCTACGTCGGCGGCAACGCGCACGAGCGCCGTCTCGGCACCGCGTTCCCGAAAAAAATTCCGCGTCCGCTGGTCGTGCCGGCGCTTCGTGCGCTGACCGCGCTTTACGAACGCGAACGCGCGGCGGGCGAGCGCTTTTCGCAAACGGCGGCGCGCCTCGGCGTCGCGCCGTTCTTCGCGGCGCTCGACGATACGTTGCGTAGCGGTGGCCGCGCGCCGGACGTAAACGCGGGCCGTCTGGTGGTCGTCGGCAACGGAATGGCGGGCGCGCGGTTCGTGGAGGAACTGACGCGCCGAATCGGCGCCGCGCGCTTCGAGATCACGGTCTTCGGCGACGAGCGCGGCGGCAGTTACAATCGCATCATGCTCTCGGGCGTCCTCGGCGGACGGCGCGAGCCGGGCGAGATCGAGACGCATTCCGAGGCGTGGTACGGCGAGCGCGAGATCGCGCTGCGGGCGAAAACGCCGGTCGCGCGCATCGATCGCGAGCGTCGCGTCGTCGTCGCGGCGGACGGGACCGAGACGCCCTACGACGCGCTGGTGCTTGCGACGGGCAGCGTGCCGTTCGTGCCGCCGGTTCCGGGACTCGGCGGTTCCGGCGTGCACGTTTTTCGGACGCTTGAGGACTGCGCGCAGATTCGATCGATCGCGCGGCGCGGCAGCCGCGCGATCGTGCTCGGCGGCGGATTGCTCGGGCTCGAGGCCGCGAGCGGTTTGCGCGCGCTCGACGTCGAGGTGACGGTCGTTCACTTGATGCCGACGCTGATGGAGCAGCAACTCGACGGCGACGGCGGCCGGGCACTGCAGACGAAGATCGAGGCGCTCGGCATCGCGGTGCGCACCGGCGCGCGCAGCGAACGCGTCCTCCGCGACGACGCGGGAACGCTCGCCGGCTTGGAACTCGCCGCGGGTGAGGTGCTCGCTGCCGATTTCATCGTCGTGTGCTGCGGTATCGTGCCGCGCGTCGATCTCGCGCGTGCGGCTGGGCTCGAGATCGCACGCGGCGTCGTCGTCGACGACGCCTTGCGAACGAACGACGACCGGATCTACGCGATCGGCGAGTGTGCGACGCATCGCGGCACGACGTACGGTCTGGTCGAGCCGATTTGGGATCACTGCCGGATCGTCGCCGAGCGGCTGACGGGCGATCCGGTTCGCTACGCGGGCTCCGCCATCGGGACGCGCTTGAAGGTGGCGGGCGTCAACGTCGTATCGTTCGGCGAGCGAGACCGCGCGGCCGGCGACGAAGCGATCACGGCTTTCGGCGCCGACGGAAGTTACCGCAAAGCGATCGCGCGCGGCGGCCGGCTCGTCGGTGCGCAAGTCGTCGGCGATCCGGTTGCGGCCGCGGCATTCTCGCGCGCGTTCGCGAGCGCCGCTCCGCTGCCGGCGTCGCTGGCCGCGCTCGTCTTCGGCAGCGACGGTGCGGCCCGGCCGCGAATTCCGAGCCCCACGGCGCTCGGGGCCGAGAGCCGGCGCGTCTGCCAATGCAACGACGTCGCGCTCGCGACGATACTCGAGGCGATCGCAAACGGGGCTCGCGACGTCGCTGCCATCGGCGAAGCCACCGCGGCCGGTACCGGCTGCGGCACCTGCCGGAGCGACCTGGCCGTGCTGCTGCGCGCGAGCGCGAATACGGGCTAGGGCGGCCTGCCGCGGCGGCGTCGCGCAGCGCCGTGCAGAACTCCCTCCACCATGGATTTCGCGCTCGCCGGTCTCGGCGTTTCCTTCGGTTGGATCGTGCTCGTCGTGGCGAGCGACGTCTTCGGCGTCCTGCGCATCTCGCCGAAGCGGCTGACCTACGTCCAGAGCGGCGTGCTGATCTTCGCGATTGCAGCTGCGCTCGCGTGCGGGTACGCGTACGTGCAGGAGCGCCACGCCAAACCCTGCCCGACGCACCGGCTACGATGACTCCGCTCTCGTGCCCCGAACGACCGCGGGTGCGGTTTCCCAGCTTGTTGGCAGGCAAGCCTGTTAAGAACGAAAGCGTTTGTGAAGACTATTGAGGGGTCCCGCGAGTCGGGATCCGGGGGGCGGGACGACGACGACGACGGTTTGGTCGCACGCGCGCGTCGCGGACGGATCGCCCTCATGCTCTCGCTCGTTCTCAACTTCATCGGCGTCCTCTTATTCTGGCGCCTCTTCGCCTTGCCGCGCGAGCCCGCCGCCCATCGCTCGCAGACGGAAACCATCAGCATCACGCGCAAACGGCACGTCGCCCCCGTCGTGGTGGAGCCGCGTGTGGCGCGCGTTCCCCCGAAGCCGCGCGTCCAGGTGAAGCCGCGGCCGGTCGTCGCCGCCGCGCCCGCGGCCGTCGCACCGCACCGGACGCTCCATCCGCAACCGTCGCACGGCGCGCCGCATCGCGCGGAACTCGCGAAGAACGGGGGCGGCTCGCATGCGGCCCTCCGGAGCGTGACGTCACCCGGTACCGTGGCCGCAAAGCGCCCGGTGCTCGGCGCGCAGAAGATCGCCGAGATCGAGCGGGATCTGCAAGGCGAGATCGATGCGGACCGCGACGCGCACGCGCCGCTCGCGGTGGCCGCCGCGCCGGCGCCGACGATGAAACATTTTGCGGCCGATCTCGGCGATCTCACGACGGGTGCGGTCCGCGGTCACGGCCTGTGCGACCCGACGCGCGACTGGAAGGCGGACGGCTTCGACTATTATTACGTCGCTTGCAACGTAAAATTCACGGACGGCACGTTCCAGCGTCAAGACGTGCCGTGGCCCGTGCGCTTCCCGCCCTCCGACGATCCGTTTGCGGGGACCGCACATCAGAGCAAACCGCTCGCGATGCCGCTGCCCGGCTGGCACTTACCCCCGGGCGAGACGGTCAGCGACGAACTTCGGGCCTACGCGCGCGACCACGGCGTCGAGATCTGATCGATCGTCGCGCGCGATCACGACCAGAGGACGGGTCCGTCGCCGGATCGTTTCGACTCGTACATCGCGGAGTCGGCGCGGGCGACGAAGGCGTCGGTGTCGATCGGGCTATTCGTCCACGCGATGCCGATGCTCGCGCGCGGCAGGACCGCGTGCGTTTCGATGACGGTGCGCTGTGCGATCGCGCTCGCGGCCCGGCGCGCGATCGCAAGGGCGGCTTGCGGCGAGGCGACGTCGCGGGCGACGATCAAAAATTCGTCGCCGCCGAGGCGTCCGATGATATCGTTCGCACGAGCGCCGTGGAGCAGACGCGCCGCGACCCGCCGCAACAGCTCGTCGCCCGCGGCGTGTCCGAAATTGTCGTTCGTGTCCTTGAAACGGTCGAGATCGACGAAGAGCACGGCGACGCCGGCGTCCGTGACGTTCGCTGCGTGGAGGTCGGCGTCGAGCCGCGCGAGGATCGCCGCGCGATTGTAACACTTCGTAAGTTCGTCGAACGTGGCGCGACGTTCGAGCTCTTCGCGCATTGCCGCTCGTTCGGTGATATCGGCGACGCAGGCGATGGCGCCGACGATGCTGCCGTCGTCGTTCGCGAGCGCGCGGATGTCGAAGCTGCAGCGGCGCAGCCCCGCCGGCCGGTCGATCGTGACTTCGAGTTCGGTCGCGATACCGTTCGCGAGAGCGCGGTCGAGAGCGCCTTCGAGCGCATCGTGACCGGCTAACGTCGTGCGCGCAAAAAGCTCGTTGAGCGTGGTTGCACCCGACACGCCGACGAGTTCGCCGAGCCTCTGATTCACGTGCACGATTCCCGAGTGCCCGTCGACTTGCACGACGCCGACCGGCAGAGCGTCGGTCAGACGCCGCAGCAGCAATTCGTTTGCGTGAAGCGCCTCGACCGCGGCCATGCGCTCGGAAACGTCGACCATCTGCGTGACCACGCGCGCGCGGAGCTGCGCCAGCCGATTATCGTGCGTGCTTTCGAACCAGACGTAGCTGCCGTCGCGGTGCCGGCTGCGGAGCGCGGGACGTTGGGTGACGCCGGGCCGGGCGAGCATTTCCATCCAATTCGCGATCGCCACTGGGGCGTCGTCGGGATGGAGGAGTTCGAGCGATCGTTTCCCGATCAAGTCCTCCCGGCTCCAGCCGAGGATCGCCGTGGCCGCATCGTCCACGTCCAGGATCACACCGAGTTCGTTGCTCTGGAACGTGCACACCGTCGGCCGCGCGCGCGCGGGCATGGCGCCCGCGTACGGCGTCCCGCTGCCGCCGACGAAGAACCCGAGGAAAACGCCGTGCCGGTGGCGCGCGTCGACAATTTGTAAGACGATCGGCAGCGCGGGATCGACGCGCAGATGGACCGGGACTTGAGCGCCGCCGGTCTGCCGCGCGCGCTCCCAAGCCTCCACGATCAGCACGAGGTCGGCCGGCAAGCAAAGTTCGAGCGGCGAGCCGACGTCTTTGATGACGTTCGCGGGGTCGATCGGAACGCCGGCCGGCATCGGGACGGTGAGGCCGTTCTCGCCGATTGCGATCGCGATCGGCGGCGGCTCGCGGGTGAGCAGGTAATCGAGGACCGCGTCGATCGTCGCGGCGTCGAGGGGGTTATCGTCGGGAGCGCGTTCCGGGCGGGACGCCCCTACCTGCTGCCTCATCTCAACAAGTTATCGTCATCGCCGCTCCGTAGCATGAGGGTACGAAAGCCGCCGGGCGTGGGCTCGCTCGCCCTACACGGCGGCGACGAACGCGGCGATCGCTTCGAGCACCTCGTCCGGACGGTCGCGGTGCGGCGAGTGCGCGCAGCGCGCCAAAATCCGCGTTGTGACGCTCCGCACGCGGGCCTCGATCGAACGCACCTGCGCGGTCGTCCCGTATTGATCGTCTTCGCCTTGCACGAGCAGCACCGGTTCCCTCACGCGGGCGACGTCGGCCTCGATGTTCCAGTCGCGAAAACGAGCGTCGAGCCAAATGTCGTTCCAGCCGCGAAACGCGCCTTCGACGTCGGCGTGATGGCGCGCGAGCCTGGCGCGCAAATCCGTCGATTCGTACGCGACCTTCGCGGCCGCGATGCTCGCGACCGATACGTCCTCGACGAACGAATGCGGCGCCTCGAGGATCAGCGCGCGCGCGACGCCGGGATGCCTCGCCGCAAACAGAAGTGCGATCGACGCGCCGTCGCTGTGACCGAGCAGGATCGGACGGTCCAGCCGCGCGGCGCGCAGCAGTTCCGGTAAGACGACCGTCGCTTCGCGATGCATGTACGACGGCTCGCGCTTCTCGGTCAGCGGTTCGGAGCCGCCATAACCGTAACGCGAGTATGCGAAGATGCCGCAGCCGGTGCGTTCGCGGACGCGTTCGGGAAAGTCTCGCCAGAGCGAGATCGACCCAAGGCCTTCGTGCAGGAAGACGATCGTCGGCCGATCGTCCGTGGCGGGTGCCGAAAACGTCTCGAGCCGTTTTCCGTCGATGACGAAGTCGGTCAGGCCCGTCCCTCCCGCGCGTCGCTCTCGCGTTTGCGGAGCACGTGCCGTTGAATCTTTCCCGTCGCCGTTTTCGGCAGTTCGGTCTCGAACGAGAACCAGCGCGGATATTTGTACGGCGCGAGCCGCGCCTTGATAAAGGACTTGAGTTCTTCACGTAACGCGTCGCCGGCGGCGAAGCCGTCGCGGAGTACGACGAAGGCCTTGGGCTTGATGAGTCCGCCGTCGTCCGGGACGCCGATCACCGCGGCCTCGAGCACGGCGGGGTGAGCGATCAAAGCCGATTCCACTTCCATCGGCGAAACCCAGATGCCGCCGACCTTCAGCATGTCGTCGACGCGTCCGCAATGCACGTACGCGCCGTCCTCGCGTTCGAGATACTTGTCGCCCGTGCGGGTCCATTCGCCGACGAACGTGCCGCGCGACTTCTCGCGATTGTTCCAATAGTGCGCGGCGGCGGTCGGTCCCGAGACCAGGAGCTCGCCGAGTTCGCCGCGGGCGACGTCGTCGCCGCGGTCGTCGACGATCCGCACGCGATAACCGGGAACGGCGGTCCCGGTCGTTCCGAAGCGCACGTCGCCCGGCCGGTTCGACAAGAAGATGTGCAGCATCTCGGTGGATCCGATACCGTCGATCACTTCGACGCCGGTCCGCGCCATCCAAGCCCGTGCGACTTCTTCGGGCAAAGCTTCACCGGCCGACGTGCAGAGCCGCAGCGACAGTTCGCTCGCGGCCGGAAAGCCGTCGTACGCGAGTAGGGAATTGTAGAGGGTCGGTACGCCGCAGAAGATCGTCGGCGCGCGTTCGCGCAGGAGCGTGGAGACGGCTTGCGGCGTCGGGCGCCCTGCGAAGAGCACGCTCGTAGCGCCGACGGACATCGGGAACGACAGCGCGTTGCCGAGCCCGTACGCGAAGAAGAGCTTGGCCGCGGAGTACACGACGTCACGTGCGTTCAGCCCGAGAACGCCCTGGGCGAAGAGTTCCGCCGTCGCAAGCATGCTCGAATGCACGTGCACCGTGCCCTTCGGGCGTCCGGTCGAACCCGACGAATACAGCCAGAAACAGACGTCGTCGGCGCACGTTGCTTCGACCGCCGCCGTCGTGGCCGCGCGGTCGAGTTCGCGCGCGAGCGAATCCGGTCCATCGCTGCCGGCCACCCGGACGATACCGTCCCAGGCGGCAATGCGGGCGGCTTCGGCGAGCGTGCCCTGCAGTTCGTGCGACACGACGAGCATCTTCGCGCGGCTATCCGCGAGAATGTAGGCGAAGTCGGCCGGCTGGAAGAGCGTGTTGAGCGGAATGGGAACGATACCCGCTTCGATCGCGCCGAGAAAACACGCAACGAAATCGACGCCGTCGAGCAACGCGAGTGCGACGCGCTGTTCGGGCGCGAGGCCGAGCGCGCGAAATGCGTTCGCGGCACGGCCGGCGCGCTCGGCAACTTCTTCATAACTATAGCTTCCGCGATCGTCGACGATCGCGATCTTGCGCGCGCGCTCGCGCGTCGTGAGGTTCCGGGAAAGGAGATCGGCCGCCGCGTTATAGCGAGGCGGCCGGAGGTTCGCGGTGGAGCCGGCGTCCGGGACGAGCGTTTCCAAAATTCGGAACCTCCTTAAGCTACGGCCTCGACCGCGTCTGCGGCGATCTGCTCGGCCCACGTGACGCTCCACGCCGCCGCCACGTCTTCGGGGAGCGTCCCGGAGCCGGCGTCGTGGAGGAGGGGTTCGCCCAGCCGCTTGGCGCCGAGTTCGGTCAGCAACGCATCGAATTTCAGGCCGCCCTGACAGAACGTGGCCTTATAGGTGCGATCGCCGAGCGAGATCAGACCGTACCGCACGGCGGAAAGGTCGGGGCGTTCCGTGGCGAGGGCCGCAAAGAACGCTTGCGCGTTGTCGGGTACGTCGCCGTTCCCGTACGTCGAGGTGCAGATGAGGAACGTCGCGTCGTCGGCCAGGGCGTCCGGCGTCAAGTCATCCATGAGCGACACGACCGTCTCGCGGCCCGCCAGTTCGAGGGCCGCCTGCACTTCGCTTGCGACGAGCTCGGCCGTCCCCGTCATCGTTCCGACCAAAATCGAGACTTTCCGCAGCATCGTGCTGGCAGTATAATGCAGTATATCTCCCACCGCAAGCGTAATAATGCATCTACCAATGCACCCACTAGCGAAAGCACCAAGCGCGCGAGTGCGCGCTTGGGAGCAGTCGGGGCGCCGCGCCGCCCCGGCGTCAACCAAGGGCTCGTCACCCTGAGCTTGTCGAAGGGCGCCCCGGCGTCAACCAAGGGCTCGTCACCCTGAGCTTGTCGAAGGGCGCCCCGACGTCAACCAACGCAGCGTTCCTGCAGCAGCTCGGCGACCGGGTGCGGGAGGAGCGCGCCCGGCGCGGCATGACGCGCCGCATCTTGGCGCGCGACTCGGGCGTCTCGGAGCGCTACCTCGCGCAGCTCGAAGCGGGTCAGGGCAACATTTCCATCGCGCTCCTGCGCGCGCTCGCCGTGGCGCTCGACGTGCCGCTCGCGTCGATCGTCCGGGAGGGCCCGGAGCCGAGCTTGGACGCGGCGCACCTGTCCGCGCTCCTGCAGCGGCTGGGACCGGACGAATTGGTCGAGGCGCGGCGGCTCCTCGTCGCACGGTTCGGCGTCACGGACGGGGCGATGCGACGGCGCCGCATCGCGCTCGTCGGCCTGCGGGGCGCCGGCAAATCGACGCTCGGCGCGCTCCTGGCGGGGCGCCTCGATGTCCCCTTCATCGAACTCGACGGCGAAATCGAAGCGGCGAGCGGCATGACGCTGAGCGAGATCTTCGATCTCTACGGCCAGGCGGGGTTTCGGCGCTTGGAACGCCAGTCGCTCGAGCGCGTCCTCGCGTCGGAGCGCGCGTTCGTGCTCGCAACCGGCGGCAGCATCGTCGCGGAACCGGCGACGTTCGCGGAGCTGCTCCTCGGCTGTTTCACGGTCTGGATCCGGGCGTCGCCCGCCGAGCACATGCAACGGGTGATCGCCCAGGGCGACCTGCGGCCGATGGCCGATAACGCCGAAGCGATGGCCGACCTCGAGCGCATCCTGGCCGGGCGCGAAGCCGCCTACCGCCGGGCGGACGCGCAGGTCGACACGGCCGGAAAGTCCTTGGACGACACGATCGTCGAACTGGAGCGCATCGTAACGGGACCTTAACGGAGGAAAACGAAGGGACTGCCGGTCCTTGGAACAATTTTCCTCATGCTACGCATTTCCGCGACGCGAAGATGCGAGTTCGATGCGTTTCTCCGCTAGTAATATCTGAGCGTTGCGTTATACTCGTGCGAAGTGGTAGAGACTTGTTTCCAGTTTCTCTGCCCTGACATCCATTTGCCGCGACGGTCTTCACCGGCGCGCGTAAAGAGAGGCAATATGGAATGAAAATATCCTCACTCCGTGTTCTGGGAGTATTCCTCGTCGCCGCACTCGGGGTCGTATCGAGCGCCCGAGCCGCGTTCGCGGATGAACATCTCCCCATCATCGACATCTCGCCGGAGGCCACGTGGGCCGGGGCCTCGGGCGCGCAGGGTACTCCGGCGAGTCCGCTCGTGAGCGGGCCGATCACGATCAACGGTACCGCGACGCTCCCCCTCCTCAAGGGGCTCTCGTTCTCGTACGATCGCGTCAACGGCGACGTCTTCTACAACACGCTCGCATTCGGCGGCGGAACGTACGACGACGTCATCCAAAATTACCGGCTCGATTACGAGCTCAACAGAAGCATCAGTTTGGAACTCGCCGAATCGACCCGTTCGCGTATCTGCTGCCCGGCAGCCTCGCAAACCGGCATCGACTGGCACATCGGCAGTTTCGGCATCACGTATACGACGCCGTATTTCAAGGCAATTCACGGGCTCTTCGTTCTCAACGCCACGGGTCACGCGAATTACCACAATCCGGGTCCGGTCGTAGCGGCCTCATGGGGCGGCCTCGACGTCTCCTGCACGAGCGTCACCGGCGGCACGTGCAATAACTACAAGGCGGTGACCGTCCTCGAAACCTCGGAAGCGGCGACCTACGTGTTACCGCTCGATCCCAAAAACGGCTTCGTGACGACGGCCACGTACATCAACGGCTCGGGCGACTACTTCACCGCCTTCCCCTTCCCGGACCGTTACACGATCACGTCGTTCGGCGCCCAGAAGAACTTCACGCCGCAGGTCGCGTTGAAGTTTGCCGTCACGGACGTGTGGCAGATGCGCCAGTACAACCCGTTCCCGTCCCCCGGCGCCATCCATCTCGTGTCCTACACGGCAAATCTCGCGTTCCACCTCGACTTCAACAAGCTCTTGGCTCCGGCCAAGAAATAGGGAGCGCGCCGCCGGCCTAGCGGTCTGCGGCGTGGAGCCTGCGACGGCGGCACCCGGTTTCGACCGGGTCCGCCGTTTTCTTCTCATCGAGGGACCTGCAGCCGGCCTACGGGAAAGCCGTCCGCACCAGGAGAAAACACGAACCGTCACCTCTATGTCATCATTCGGGGAGATATTTCTTGCCAAGATCATTTGATTTCCGAACGATCGCTGCGGCCGTCGCCGCGCTTTCGTTGCTCACGGCGCCCGCGATGCGGGCGGCTGCGGACGAGGCGCCGGGCGTCTCCTTCGAACAACTCGAGGGAGCGGGGGCGGACGGCAATTCGTGGCTCTGGTACGGCCGCGATCTCGGGGCGCAGCGTTTCAGCCCGCTCACGGCCATCGACAAGTCGTCGGTCTCGAAGCTTTCGCTCGCCTGGAAGAAGACGCTCGGACCGGCCGTCGCGATGGAAGGTACGCCGATCGTTTCGAACGGCGTCATGTACGTGACGACCGGCAACGCGACCGTCTGGGCGCTCGACGCCGTGACGGGGGCCAAGAAGTGGGTCTACGTGTACCCGCTTCCCGCGTCGTCGCTGCCGCGCGCCTGCTGCGACACGGATAACCGCGGCGTCACGCTCAGCGGCAACAAGGTGATCTTCGGTACGCTCGACGCGCATCTGGTCGCGCTCGACGCGGCGACGGGCAAGGTGCTATGGAACACGACCGTCGCGCCGAACAGCCGGGCCTACAGCATTACGAGTCCGCCCCTCCCGATCAAGAACATGGTGCTCACGGGCGCCGGCGGCGGCGAATACACGACGCGCGGTTTTATCGCAGCGTACGACGTGAACACCGGCAAACAGATTTGGCGTCACTACACGATTCCGGGTCCGGGCGAGCCGGGCTACGATACCTGGAAAGTCGCGGGCGTGGCGGGTCGCGGCGGCGCGCCCACGTGGCTACCGGGCACCTACGATCCGAAACTCGACACGGTGTATTGGGGCACGGGAAATCCCAATCCGGACTGGGACGCGAATAGCCTGAAGGGGACGCTCCTCTATTCGAGCTCGGTGCTCGCGCTTTCGCCGGAGACCGGGAAACTCAAGTGGTTCTATCAGTTTACGCCGCACGACATCTGGGATTTCGATAGCGTCAGCGAACCCGTTCTCGTCGATCTTCCGATCAACGGCACCACCGTTCCCGCGCTCGCGCATTCCGACCGCAACGGATACCTCTACGTGATCAACCGCGCGACGGGTAAGCTGATCTACGCGGTGCCGTTCCTCGATAAGATCAATTGGGGCACCGTGTCGCGCGACGGCAAGATCACGTTCAACCCGAAAATCCAGGAAATGGCGAACGCGCGTAAACCGTACGAACTCTACCCGGCCGTCATCGGCGGCAAGAATTGGGAACCGAGCGCGTACGATCCGACGAAGCACCTGATGATCATACCGGTGATCGAGAGCTCGATCGAAATCGATCCGCTTCCGAAATCGGACATGAACCCGAAGCCCGCGACGTTTAACGGCGGCGCCGGCTTCACCAAAGCGGTGCTTGCGGGCAGCGTCGTCGCGTTCGATCTCACGACCGGCAAACAGGTCTGGAAAAAGCACTTCCGGTCGCCGATGCTCGACGGCGCGCTCATGACGGCGGGCGGACTCGTTTTCATCGGCACACCCGAAGGCAAGCTGCTGGCACTGGACGAGGATACCGGCGATACGGTCTGGTCCACCAAGACCGCGAGCGGCCTCAACGCGTCGCCCGTGACCTTCTCGGAAGGCGGCAAGCAGTACATTTCCATCGTGTCCGGTAAGGGCGGTGTGGTCGCGAAATTCTTCGGCGCCTCGGTGCCGTGGCTCGCGAGCGTCCCGCCGGGCTCGATGGTCTACACGTGGGTCTTGAACGCCCCGGTCGTCTCGTCGGGCGGCTCGATGTCGGCGCCGAACGCGATGGCGTCATCGCCGTCGGGGGCCGCCATGCCGGCTCCGGTTGCTTCGGGGTCGCGCTGAGTCGAAGTAGGTTCGATGGGGGCGGTCGCGAAGCGGTCGCCCCCATTGCTTTGAAATGTTGTCCTCGGGAGACCGTTCTTTGAAGTTTCTCTCACTCGCGCCGGCCGCGGCCGTCGCCCTCTCGGTCGCGCTTGCAAGCCACGCGACCGCCGGCGTCGCGGCGGCGCCGGTCGCGTTCAGCGCGGCGCAGGCCACGCAAGGTGCGAAGGTCTACACGCAGGCGTGCGCGTCGTGCCACGGCGCGAACCTCAAAGGCGTTTCCGCGCCCGCGCTCGTCGGTTCCACGAGCAGTATCGCGACGCAATCCGTTGCGGAAGTCTACGCGTACATGTCGCAACAGATGCCGATGACGGCGCCCGGCAGCCTTTCCGAAGCGCAGTACACGAGCGTTCTCGCCTACCTGCTGCAACGCAACGGCCACAAGGCGGGACCCCGCCCCCTGACGACGGCCGTCGCCAAGAACGGCACCGCGCTGATCGCGGGACACTCGTAAGGGCGGGCGAAACGAAATATGGAACCTAGCTTACAGCCGCAAGACCAGGCTACGATTACCATCGTGTCGTCGCCCGCATTTGCGGGACACGCAAGGAGTTCGCACATGAATCGTTTCTTGATGACCTGTACCGCGCTTGCCGCATTCGGCTTGCTCGTGCCCGCCGCGCCGGCCGCGGCGGCCATGGACCTCTCCTCCGTCGATTGCTCGCAAGCCGGTTCGATGATGATGATGAAGCCGGACGAGATGAAGTCCGGCGATATGAGCATGGCGCCGAGCCCCGCGCCGGCGATGACGACGGATCAGGCGTTCGACCAAATGTCGCACACGATGATGCACCACGCCGCGATGATGGCGGGCATGGAACTCAAGTGCGGCAAGGATCCGGCCAGCCGCGCGCAGGCTGCCAAACTATTGCAGCAGTTGACCGACGACGGCGTCGCCGAGGCGAAGGACATTCTCAACCAATACAACCATTAGCACCGGTTGCGGCGCGTGAGGCCGCTCGGCCCGAGCGGCACCTTCACTTTGAAGAGCACCGTGAGTGGCGGCCCGTACCGGTCGATGGTCGAGAGATAGCGTTGCGCCGTCAGATTGTCGCCGGTCACCTCGAACGTCGTCCCGGCGGCCGTGGTCACGCGAAGCGTTCCCCCGAAGAGGAGCGCGGCTCCGAGGGGCTCGGCTTCGAGTTCGTCCGCGTAGGTTTGGCCGATGTACGACGAGTCGAGTGAATACGAGAGGGGGCCGGGCCCCGCGGCGTCGAGTCCCACAGACGCGGAGCGGTCCGGTACGTACGAGAGCTGCTTGCCGGCCGTGCCGGGCGGCCCGCTCGTGATGCGCGCGTTCTGCGAGGTTCCCGCGACGCGCACCCGCGAACACGCGCCGACGTCTTGCGTATAGGTGAGGGTTTCGCCGTTGGTCTGCGTGCGGTCGACGTTCTCGCGCATCATCAGCGTCGGCGAGAGCGTTACGAAGTCGATCGCATCGTGGACGCGCGTTTCGGTCACGTCGAGCGCAAGCCGTCCCGAACCAAACGCGTAATCGAGGCCGCCGACGCTCGTAATGCTGCGCTCGGGAACGAGGTTGGGATTGGGCGCCATCACGACGGCGGCCACGTTGTAACTGCGCACGAGTTCGTTGAGGTACGGCGAGCGGAATCCGCCGCCGCTTGAAACGCGAACCGCGAGCTTCGGCGTGAGGTCGTAGCGCAGCGCGGCGCGCGGCGAGATCGCTCCGTTATCGTGTCCGGGCACGCGCGTGTCGTGGACGATCGGTGCGGGCGTCGCGGCCGTCTGCGTCTCGATCGCGAGGTCGTCGTACCGTTCGCGGTCCGCGCGCACGCCGGCGAGGGCTTCGAAACGCCGCGTGCGGTAGGAGGCTTGCGCGCCCACGCCCTGCGCGAGTTGCGTGCCGGTTCCAAGCGACTGCAAGGCGCCGGTCGCGCCCGTCTGATCGCTCTCGCCGGTGACGCGGCGCTGGTCGAGGATCAGTTCCAACTCGAAGGGCCCGGGCGCCGCCGAAAGCGAGGCGAAGAATCCGTTCTCGTCCGTCGGCACGCGCTGATCGTAGCGCAGCACCCCGGGTTTGGTCGGGAAGAGATCGTCGAGGTTGTAGATGCTCGTGTCGCGGACGTACGCGCCGAAACGCGCTTGCAGTGCCCCGACGCCTTGCCTGACGTCGAACGATTCTTGCCGCATGTCGCGATCGAAGGTGTAGTTGTCGCGGCCTTCGTCCTGGTGGTCTGACGTGGCGAGGAGCGCGCCGTCGATCGTCGTGGCACCGCGCTCGTACCGCGCGCGAACGTGGGTGTCGCCGCTGTCGGAGGTCGAGATGTGATCGGTCGGCGAGTCGTATCCGGGCGGCAGATCGAAATACGCGAGCCGCGTCGATACGGCCGAAATGGAGCCCGCGAGATACGGGCCGAGCGGCGTTCGGAATTCGACGTTGTCGTCGGCCGCGTCGTTCGTGCCGAGGCCGATGCCGGCGTTACCGTTCGCGACGGCGCCCGCGCCGGTCTGGGGCGCGAAGGTCTCGATGTCGAGCACGCCGCCGACGGCGCCGGACCCGTAAAGCGCGGAACCCGGGCCGCGCAAGAGTTCGACGCGCTCGATCTCGTCCGTCGGATACGCGAGCCAATCCACTTGGCCGCCGAAGGCGTCCTGGGCGGGAACGCCGTCGACCAGAACGTCGCCGCGGTCGTTGCCTGCGCCGGAGAACGACGCTCGCAGTTGGCCGTAATTCGTGAACGCGCTGTTGCTGCGCAGGCGATCGTTGCCGGGCAGTTCGCGGAGCAGACGGTCCGACGTGGCGGCGGGCGCGATGGCGACCGCGTTCGCGTCGAGGACGGACGTGGCGAGCGGCACGTCGTGCAAGCTGCTTTGCGAGCCGGTCGCGACCGTCGTCGTGCCGACCACGCTGAGCCCGCGCCGCAGGACCACGGGTCCGCGCAGCGTCGCGAGTTCGACGTGTTGCGCCGCGCGCCCGGGCGCCTCGACGTCGGCCGACACCGGATCGGCGAACCGCGCGACGAAATGCCCGGCCGCATCGCCCGTCTCCGTGCTCTCCGGTTCCGAGGCTTTCGCGTAGTGGAACCGGACGGTGGCGCCCGGCACCGGTTTGCCGTCCTGGTCGAGCACGACGAGCGGTTGGGCGGCCGTTCCGGCAGCCGCGAACACGATCGTAGCAAATAGCGCGCCTACGAAAGTCGAGAGCATGCGATTTCCGTTTGGACGTCGAGTACGTTGCGGCCTCGGCGGCGAAGAGGCTCGCATGAACGACACGCTCGCCTCGCCGCACCCGTCCGTCGCTCGCGCGCGCGCAACCGTGCTCGACGCGGAACGGCCCGCCGACCGCGCCCTGCTCAACGAGTTGACGGCGCTCCCCGCGGAGGCCGTGCCGCAATTGCTCACGCTCGCGAATGCCGTGCGCGAGCGTTTCTGCGGCTCGGCGGCCGGCGTCGAAGTGCTCTTCAACGCGAAGAAGGGCGGCTGCTCGGAAGATTGCAATTTCTGCTCCCAAGCCGCGCGCTACGCGAGCGACGTGGTGCCCGAACCGCTGCACACGGTCGAATCGTTCGTAGCGGCCGCGCGCGACGCGCACGAACGCGGCGCCTCGGAATTCTGCATCGTCGTCGCCGTGCGGGGACCGTCCGAGACGTTGCTCGCGCGCGTCTGCGAGGCGGTCCGGTCCATCAAGGCGCAGTTGCCGCTGCACGTCGCCGTTTCCCTCGGCATCATGAGCGACGACCAGTTGCGCCGATTGCGCGAAGCCGGCGCCGACAAGGTCAATCACAATCTCGAATCGTCGCGCCGCTTCTTTCCGCAGGTCTGCACGACGCATTCCTACGACGAGCGCTGGGCAACGTGCCGGGCCGTGAAGGCGAACGGGCTCGAATTGTGCTGCGGGGGCATCATCGGGATGGGCGAGACGCCCGCCGACCGGGTCGATTTTCTGCTCGAACTGCAGGAGCTGATGCCCGAAGAAGTGCCGGTGAATTTCTTGAATCCACGCCCGGGCACGCCGTTCGGAGACCGCTCGACGGTCGAGCCGATCGAGGCGTTGCGCTTCGTCGCGCTCACGCGTCTTGCGATGCCGCGCGCGCTCGTGCGCTTCGCGGGCGGCCGCGAGATCACGTTGCAGGGTCTGCAAAACCTCGGCATGCTCAGCGGCGCGAGCGGACTCGTGCTCGGCAATTACTTGACCACTGAAGGACAGCCGGACGATCGCGATTTCCGGATGCTCGAGGAACTCGGCTTCGAAGTCTTGGCCTAGCGCTCGGGCGCGGGCGACGCCGGATCGCACGCGGGCAAGCGCGTGAAGCCGGTGGCGGGATTCGTGTACTTCAGCACGATCGCGACGGCGGGCGGCAGCGCGGAGATATCGGTCCCCGGCGGCGGCTGCTGAACGGGGATGCCGCCGTCGGCTTCGACGGCGTCGTCGTGCCGGAACGGATTGCTGCGCTCGGCCGGATAGAGGAAGGGGTAGGGAAATTTGTCGACCTCGACCGTCCCGTCGCGCTCGATGACCTTGGCGAGCACGTACTGGACGACCGTACCGTCCTTCCGGTACGCGAGCGGTCCCGGGATCAGGTAGATGTCGCCGCACGGCGCCGCGTTCGCGTCGCCGCCGTTGCCGGTCCCCCGCGTGCCGGTTCCGGTCCCGGTCCCGCCTTGTCCGGAATCGCCGTTGCCCGGTCCGGCGCCCGTCCCCGTCCCGCCGTTTTGCAGGCCCGCATGCGTGCCCTCGGCCAGTGACTCGGGCGGTGCAGCCTGCCGGATCGCGGGCCGATGAGCCGCGCGCTTACGGGCCGCCGCACCGCCCGCCCGGCGGTGGGGTGTGGCTGCGGCTTTGGGCGCGGGCGCCCGCACGACGATCTGCGGCGCGAGCGTGTATCGCGGCGCCGGCGTGACGGGCGGCGGGGTCGGGGTCCGGCTCGGCCGGGGCGTCGGCGCCGGCACCGGCGTCCGCCGGACGATCGTGACGCGAAGCGCCGGCGTTACGGTTTCCGGCGCACCCGGCGGCGCGGCTCGCGGGAAGATCGTCGCGAGCACGTGCAGGACGACGGCAGCCGCGAATGCGAGCGCGAGCCGCTTCGGATACCCGCGATCTGCGGCGCCGTCTGCGCGCCGCGCTTCAGCGGGCTCCGCGCCGTTACCTCAGCCGGCGGGTTCGACGCCGTAGGTCTTCACGTACCACTCGTGGATCTGCTCCGGGGTCGGATACACGCCGTTCTTGTGATAGTAATACGCCTTGTACGACGCTTGCCGGCGATCCGTCTCCTGTTCTTGCTCTGCAGCGAGACGCTTCTTGTGGTTGTAGTTCGTGATGCCGAGCGCGGCCGCCGCCGCGGCGCCGAGCAGAAAGATGTTTCGGATGGCGACGCCCGTATTCGCGCTCGCCGGTGCGGGCGCAGCGAATGGAACGAAGGCGACGGCCGCTGCGAGCGCGGTCGCCGTGAGCTGGTGCTTCATGCCGGATCCTTTCGACCGGAGCGGGCCGCGCCCGGAACTCGATACGGTACTGTTCAGTATCGTTTAGCACGCCGGTCTGCGATCCTGCAGGGCGGCGTTCGCGATAACCGAACCGCACCCGGGTTCCAACCGCCGACCGTTTTTCCGGTCGGCATTTTTCCGGAGGCCTCCACTGGAAATCGAGTCTCTGATCCGCGCGATTCCGGATTTCCCGATCCCGGGTATCCTCTTCCGCGACATCACGCCCGTCCTCAAGGATCCCGCCGGTTTCAAGGCCGCGGTCGACCTCTTCGTCGACCGCTACCGGGACGAGAAACTCGACTACGTGGTCGCGATGGAGGCGCGGGGCTATATGCTCGGCGCGCCGCTGGCCTATATCCTCGGCGCCGGGTTCGTACCCGTGCGCAAACCCGGAAAGCTCCCCGGCTCCAAACACGTCGAAGAATACGCGCTCGAATATGGAACGAATTCGCTCGAAATCCACGACGATGCAATCGCTCCCGGCGAGCGGGTCCTCGTCGTCGACGATCTGCTCGCGACGGGCGGGACCGCCGCCGCGACAGGCCGGCTGCTCGCAAAACTCGGCGCCGATGTCGTCGGGTACGCATTTCTCATCGAGCTTGCCGCGTTGGGGGGCAGGGAAGCCCTCCCGGGCGCGGCGGTGACTTCTTTCATCACCTACTGATCCGGCTGGAACCTTGACCCACGGGCGTTGCATCCGATGGACACCCCAAATCGGTCTGTGGCATCATAGGCGGACTTAAAAATGCCGACCCCTCTGATCGACGACCTCATTGCGAAAGTCCAATCGTACGACCCCACGATGGAGGCGGCATGGCTTCGCGGGGTCTACGAACTGGCCGATGCCGCCCACGACGGCCAGCACCGTGCGTCGGGCGAAGATTATATCGAGCATCCGGTCGCCGTGGCTCGGATCCTTGCCGACATGGAGATGGACCGCGCGACGATCGCGGCGGCCATCCTGCACGACGTGGTCGAAGACACGGTCGTCACGAGCGACGAAGTCGCGGCGAAGTTCGGGCCGGAAATCGCGCAACTGGTCGACGGCGTCACGAAGCTCACGCGCATCCCGTATCAGTCGAAGGAAGACGCGCAGGTCGAGAACCTGCGGAAGATGTTCATGGCGATGGCGCGCGACATCCGCGTCATCATCATCAAACTCGCCGACCGCCTCCACAACATGCGGACGCTCCAGAGTTTGCCCGCCGCGAAGCAGCAGACGATCGCGCGCGAGACGGTCGAGATCTACGCGCCGATCGCGCATCGCCTCGGAATCTGGAAGATCAAATGGGATCTCGAAGACCTGTGCCTGCGCTATCTGGATCCCGAAGCCTATCGCGACATCTCGGAGCGCGTCGCCAAGAAACGCGGCGAGCGCGAGAACGCCGTCGAGAACGTGGTCGGGCTCCTGCGCTCGCAATTCGCGAAGCTCGCGATCGAAGCGGAGGTCACGGGGCGCCCGAAGCACTTCTATTCGATTTATTCCAAGCTGCGCAAGGGCCGGGATTTCTCGACCATTTACGACCTGACGGCCGTGCGGGTCATCGTCGAGTCGGTCAAGGATTGTTACGGGACGCTCGGCATCGTCCATTCGATCTGGAAGCCGATCCCCGGCCGCTTCAAAGACTACATCGCGATGCCCAAACCCAATATGTACCAGTCGCTGCATACGACGGTCGTGGGCCCCGGCGGCGATCCGCTGGAAATTCAAATCCGCACGCTCGAGATGCACCGCACGAGCGAGTACGGCATCGCGGCGCATTGGCGCTATAAGGAAGGCGGCAAGGGCGACACGTTCGAGCACAAACTGACCTGGCTGCGATCGCTGCTCGAGTGGCAGAACGACATGCGCGATTCGCGCGCGTTCATGGAGAACCTCAAGCTCGATCTCTTCGAGAACCAAGTCTTCATTTTCTCGCCCAAAGGCGACGTGTACTCGCTGCCGGCCACGGCCACGCCGCTGGACTTCGCGTTTCAGGTGCACACCGACGTGGGCAACCACTGCGTCGGCGCCAAGATCAACGGCAAGATCGTGCCGCTCGATTATCAGCTCAAGAACGGCGACATCTGCGAGGTGCTGGTCAACAAGAGTTCGCGGCCGTCGCTGGATTGGCTCGCGATCGTCCGCACGTCGGGCGCCAAGCACAAGATCAAGCAATGGTTCCGTAAGGACCGCAAGGACGAGAACGTCGTGATCGGCCAGGAGACGGTCGAACGCGAACTCGCGCGCGAGCACATGCGCACCGATCTCGCGCGCGGCGACGTGATCGAGCGGATCGCGAAGCGCATGAATTACGCGAACGCGACCGACCTCTTTGCGGCGATCGGGTTCGGCGACGCATCCGCGCCGTCGGTCATCGTCAAGCTCAAAGACGAAGCCAAATCCTCGAGCAACCTGATCGACCTCACGACGCTGCAGCGCCCGATCGCGCCGGCGCGGCGCATCGCGCGCAACTCGAGCGGCATCCGGATCGCAGGCGTCGACGACGTGCTGGTCCGGCTCTCGAAATGCTGTAGCCCCGTGCCCGGAGATCCGATCATGGGGTACGTTACGATCGGCAAAGGCGTCTCCGTGCACCGGGCCGACTGTCCCAACGTCGCGTACATG
>Ga0116227_10005363_pt1 | contig 27050 bp, 20 predicted proteins | sample S1TSphgellanicum_FD_89693 | JGI IMG/M metagenome (GOLD analysis project Ga0116227, IMG submission 89693) | Host-associated microbial communities from peat moss isolated from Minnesota, USA - S1T2_Fb - Sphagnum magellanicum MG | ecosystem: Host-associated > Plants > Peat moss > Unclassified...
CCCCCCCTTCTACAAAGCACACGACAAGGAATGGGCAGTGACTGGAATAATTTTCCAGGCACTGCCGGGACAGACAAACAGACAGACACTGTAGCTTTAATATATAAGATAGAGGTAAAGTAGTTAGGAAAGGATTTTTAATATTAAAATGCATGTGGACCATCAATTTTGTAAAAAGGGGAAAGCTACCATACACTTAGGGATCTAGGTGATATGGAAGGAGTCTTTCAGGATGTGTACAAGGGGGAATATTTTGATACATAGGAAAATTGTGTGAGCTATGTGAATTTGTTGAAAGGATTTTCAATAAGAGAATTAGAGGCATGAAGGGGGAGTAGTTAAGAATAGGATTGTGACCTTGTAAACTAGATGTATGTTTAATGTTTTTGTGAAATGAAATGTGTTCTTTTATTTTTATGTATTTTTTTGAGTTTGCTTGTAAATCACAATTGGTGGAATTGACTCGTGCAATTGTGGTAGAATATGTACTACTTTAATGGAATGGAATGGTAAGAAGTTCAAGTCTCCTAACACAACAAGTTGCTTTAAGTCTTTTTGAATCAATTCTAATTAGTCATAAAAAGGTTCTATCGAATTGAACTATGTCTTAATGTCAAATTGAGACTAAAGTTGGCATTCCTTCATGTGATCATAATAGGTGTTCCTCTTGTTTCTCTTAAATTTCAAAATAATTTTTATAGTATTGCAATTCATTCTATTTAATATTGTCTTAAGAATCATAAAAACAATAAGATTCTTGTTGATGTAAAGTTTCTTTTCTTGCTACCCACTACAAGTGTCTAATTGTCAAAGTACAACATAAGGATTAACTAGGTAGTGTATTATTTAGTTTTTTATTAGCTTACCCACATGCTTTAACAAGCTAAAATATTGTATCTGAATGTGTTACAATTTATTAATTGTCTTTGTCCTCAATAATATAATATAAATAACTTTGTGATGTGACAACATGGGCTTTGAGCAATCTTAGCAATGGTTCTTGGGTTGGATCACTTATATGCCTTTGTCACAAACTCTTTTTAACTTTTAAGTTTTATATTACAATTTTTTACACCAAAGTGTTCCCATTAGATTTTGCTTCTTCCTTGTGTAAATATTATTAATATGTAATATCCATTTGTGACAGATTAATGATGTCACCTTTCAAGAAAGTACAAAAATAATAATTTTTGAAATCTTGTTAGCCTCTCCAAAATATATTCAACATTTTCTATTTTCTTCATTACCATCCCTTGCAAAGTTCTTATGCACCCATTATACCCAAAAAAAAATGACAAAGAAAGAAAATGTAAGATTTCATGAAATGTGATTTGAGAATATTTTCCTTTTGTGATGCAAAATATAATTCTTTTTGGAGATGAACAACATTTTTTTTGGTGAGCCTTTCTAACTTGGGAAGTAGCACCAAATTTTTAATGCAATTCATTGTCACCATAAATAGCTTCTTTAACCATGGATTAGTCCTTATCCATATTGTATTGCCAACATAAGCATGCGCTTATTTTATGTATATTGTTTACCATTTTGATCTTTAGAGTAATCCAAAATACTATTGTGCACATCCACAAAATTTAATCAATGTTTTATTTACATGGTTTTAAATGGTAAATTAAGTTAATGTTACAAATATGTGATTTATTTATATGTAATACTTATAATATATCCTTGTAGCATTTTGACCAATTTAAGATGTATCTAATGAGTATTAGATATTCAAAAATATGTTTTAAGGATTGTAATCAATGTTTTTAAACACAACTTTAAAAAATTATAATGATTAACCAATGAAATAAATAGTGAACAACCAATCCCAAATTGTCGTGTAAGTATGTTAATATTTTTTAGGACTATTTGAATGCATCATTGCATGCATTATTACCTCATTACTATACATTTTAACCCCTTGTCTTCTATGTCAATAAGGTCATGTAACTTCTAAACTTATAGGACTTTTGTTAAAGCAATTTTGAAGATATTTGTGCATGTAGGTCTTGCTAAAAGATCTTCAACACCCAATATTTTGAATATATTAGTACTTATGATTTAATATGTGGCCCATATGAATTTCAAATCCTTATAAATTTTCCTAGGGACAAAATTATGTTCACCTTTTTAAATCTTTGACCAAATACATTTTGAATCCACACTATTTTCCTTTTATAAGAATTATTATGAATGGTGAAGTTATGACAAATTATTTACATCATTAGGTTAACATGACATTGATTTTGATTGACCTCCAAGAAAAAATATTCAAAAGGTGTGTCTACCCAAACCAACTGGTATAGTAATAATTGTCCATGGTATATTTAAATAGTTTGTTTCATTTGGTTGGGAGACTTGAAAGATTAAAAATGAAGTGAAATTCATCTTTGAGGTTAGTAGGTTTGATAAGCACTATATCTTACATGTGCAAGCAATTTGAAAATTTTCATTTAATTAGAAAAATGCAAGGTAAACAAAATGATCATTTAGATTTGATAGTAATTTCCATTTTGCCACCTAAGTATCATACCAAATCTAAGAGCCCACATGTTTGACAAAATAATCATAAGAAAATTCCTTTGCAACTTGCAATTGTTTATAAATATTTTCTACCATTTACAACCACAACATGTCCAAGGGCAATAAATATGTAAGCACAAAAAATAGACTCTTATGATGTATACAATTTGTAATGATTTTATCAAAATTGTCATATGATATGACATAATGTTACAATTTGGATGTCTCGTGATAGGTGCTTACATTATAATTTCAATTTCATCTAATGTGAAATGAATCACATGCACATAATCTTGAGCCAATTTGTATGTACTTCCAAGGGTTATTGCTTAAACTAAATTAACATATGTTCAATTGTTGTTTAATCATATTGTATTGAATAATCACATTAAATTATGGTCTTGTGTTGATGCATGCCACTAGAACATGAGATTGTGAAAAAATGAATGGTCGTAAGATTTTTCTCATCGTTTTTTTTTGCTTGACCTTCCTTCATTTTTTTTCCTTTCTTGGTGTCCACCATGTCATAATTAAACAACTTGTTGGAGTTTTACTTTTAGTTAGTTGAAACTTGATCTTTGTTTTTTCTTATTACCCAACATGTTGTTCAACATTAAAACATTAAGGTTGGATTGAATTTTCAATTGTAAGGTTTTTTCACATTAAGAAGTAAGAAGATGAGTTCACATCAATAAAGTTAGTTAATGTTTGGTTGATCTTGGGTTGATGAAATCACACTAGGTGCTCATAGAAGTGGAAGTATTCATTTGCAAGTGAGTAAGTGAATGGGAAAAAGTTAATTAATTGGTTGGTCCATGCAATATGCACAGCGATAGGAGATTCTAGAATTGTTCTTGTGTGCTACCATGTTGACACTTCTACCACTATTTGTAATCAGGAACACAATAACAATGAATCATCACAATGGTGTAAAACATAGGATCGATGTGAAAAAAAAAAAGTGTTTTTTTGTTCGTGTACATGTTTTGTTGCAAGGTGTGTTGTTTTTGGGCTTGCATTCAAATCATTAGTGTTTTGAAACATCAAAAGTGAGATTCCAAAACATGGAATGAAGATAAAACCTTTTTAAAAAAATCTTGAATCATATTCACACTAAATTAGTTTTATACCAACTTTAAATTTTAATACATTTTCACATTATCGAACTAAGACAATTACTAACCCAACTTAACTTTATTTTAGACTCAATTAAGCAAGTAACATGGAACTCTTGACATTATCACAATGTTAATTCATATCATAAATTCATTCTAAGTTGGTTATAATGATTGTTCACGGAGGCATGTGTTGATGGTGATGGGTTTTTGAAATGTATTAAAAAGATTATCTAGTTTGGGGTCATGAATTTAAAGAATAAAAAATCACTTAGGTTAAGGTTTTTGATAATTAGTGTTGGTTAGATATAAAATAAGGATGGGTACTTGATTTTTGAATTAGGTTTTTTCAATATTTAAAATACAAAATAAATTGTTTACATTTTGATTCTTAAAATTAAAAAACTATTTGGGTCTTAATTTTTGAAAATCAATTTTGGACAAGTGCAAGGCACGAGCAAATCTTTCAAAATTTGACCAATATGTCCATGTAACCAATCAATTAACTACCCAACATTGTTGCAAACACAAGGTTATTGATATGGTGTGGTAACTTTTTGGTATATTTTAGGAATTATGTAATATATCATCATTTTTGGTTGATGTTCTCACTACATAGTTGATGAGTAGGCCTTTGCTTTTTGTGAAGAGATCAAATTGTGTCTAACATCAGCCCATGATTTCAAGTTATGCAATTATGGTTGTCTTAATCCAAAGCAATGTCACATTTATTGTCTCCAAGTTCTCTTTGTTCATTTTCCACAAAGTCAATTTGTAGCCATATCAATTGACAATAATTTAAACATGTATATTGAGTGTGTTTGACAACCTTATTATTGCTCAAATGTGCATTTGGTTCAATGAAGGCAATTTAACCTTGGATACAAAAATGAACGTGACAACTAGATGAAAACTTGACACATTAATGGTTAGGTGCGAACTATTGTTATGTGTGTAACTAGAAATGATGTGTAAATGATTGTGTGTAACCATGTATGCGTAAAGCATTTATGGGTGTGGATGAGTTCAAACAAGTCAAAATTGATGTCAAAATGTCAACTATTTTACAATTCTTGTTACATTTGTCTATGTGGTGCCACTTTAATGGTATGTGAATCATGAAAAGTTGTGCTTATTGAATAATATGGATATTGAAAAATCTAAAATGAATAAAATAAACTTTCAATATCAAAGTTTGGTTTGAATAAATGATGTTTAACAACTTTATTCGATCACATTACTTTCATAAAGGGCCCTTTAATTTTCATAATACAATTTATTTCATCTTCAATTTTTTTTATAGTAATATGGTACTATTAGACACATTTAAAAAACACTCAAATTTTCATATTTTTTCGATTTTTTGTTTATCAAAAACTAAAGATTTAAAAAAATTATGAGTCCTTTTTGACATGTAAATGTGATGCAATGTATATGTTGTTTAAAGAAAACTTGTAGCTTATAACATAACAAAATAAACTCGAAAGTGTTAAAATCTTTTGGTATGATTTGAAATTATGACAAATTTTCAAAACAAAACACAAAATCTGGCAAAATATGTGCATTTTCAAAAAATTATTTCTCCAAATTTGATTTTTTTTTAAAAATGACATATTAAGGCAACCATAAATACAATATATAAAAAGTTTAAAAACATTTCATTTGAAAATTCCTCTTTAGGAAAACATGTTTTTTGAGAAAAAAGACCCCAAAAAGGACAATAATCTTAAATGCAAAGTAAACACATTGGTTCATCATATGTCGTTTGGACCCTTACACTTTCATGGCCATATTCATTGCACTTAAATTTACCTTCATATATGAAATTACATTTACATTTACATGGAGGTTGTGTAAATCACTTTCATAGACATTTACATGAGTGAATGTAAATAACTTCTGGGCATGTATAACATCACATAAATAATTAGTGCATTTTTAATTTAACCCCAATAGCCCATTGACATTGTGTAATGTGTCAATGCAATGCATTCATTCTACATCATGAATACATGCTTTGATTTTGGAAATAACTATGTATTTCATTCTTAAAGTGTATTACCAAAGATTGGTCAAACACTTGACATGAAAAAAAAACCCAATGATGCATTTATCCTTTTTCATACACTATGTACTTGCTTGTCTTTACACACTCATTGCAATGTAGAAACACTTCAAATTATTAGAATAAGCATTGCAAGTAAACTAGATTTCAATTTTTACTTAAAACTCATTTTTCCTTAAAGACAAGATCATTTTTGTGGACATTTAATTTATTAGTTATGGATCTATGAATTTTTTTTGTAAAGGTTAAATTTAGAGGAGGCTACTCTTCAAATTTTGGGGGTAACATTTCAAATCCCAAAAAACAAGCTTTTGATGTGGTCAAACACATGCCATAATATTGTCAAAGACATACTGTTTTTGACTAGGTGAAGATGATTAGGTGAAGATCGTAAAATAGAGGGCAAATGCGACTTATTTGAACTCCTAAAACCAAGACCACATGTGCTCAAAGTGACATCCTAGATAATTCTTTTAAAGTAGTCAAGCAAGGATCTCAATGTCAACCTATTACTCATGTTGTGTCAACCCTAAAATGACCTTAAATTGTACTTTCCTGCAATCACACATTCCAAAACAAATTGCACATCTATAGTGAGAAGAAGAACAAGTTGGCTGTTGATTTAGGGTGCACAGATTGTGTTAGGCACTTCTACCTTAAGTGTAAGTGTAAAACAAATACACTTCAATGGCTTTACATCTCATCAAATGGCCATATATGATTATACACTTGCACCCCGAAGTGTAAAAGTTCACTCTCCTACTGCACTGCCATTTACAGGACATACATACCTTAAACCTTATATATACCTGCGAATAAATATGCATGGAGTGGCCATAAAGGCACTATCCATTTTCATGGATTAAGTAAAATGACAATTTTTTACCTGAATCAATTTTGCAAGGCCATTGGATCTCAAATTCAAGTAGATTACAATGAACTATTTGGCTCAATGTTGAAAACTTGATAGATGGTGACCTCAATCAATGATGCTTTGTCTGATTGAAGAAATATTTCTCTATCCTAAAAATTGAATCAACAATTGCCTTCCAAATATTCCTCTCACTCATGGTTTTCAACAATTGTGTGTGAAGTGATTCTTACTGGATGAGATCTTTGCCTACCCACAATCTGACATAGCAACCATCTTTTTCTCAGTAGTGAAACACTACTCAGAGTACAACCCCGGAAAAAAAGTACTTATGCAAAATTTTACTTCATCAGGAACAAAGAAATTTCAAATCCCAGGTTCACTCCCTGAAGAAGATTAGCCTGTAGTTGACTGGTTGGGGAAAACACAATGTGGACAAAGCTCCTCACTATGTCAAGCTGGAAATAAAATGGCTCACAATGTGTCGGGGTCTCCAGCAGGACTCCTATCTCCACTAGTCAAATTTTCTCACAAGTCCGAATAAGTCGGGCCTGCTGTGACATGCTGTTGTCCAAACAACCCACTGGATGTGTGAGAGAGAGAAGCTCAAAGTAAAGCTTAAATCAAATCTTCTTGTGCAAGGCACTTGTTTGATGACAATAGATTCACATTCCAGTTGTGAACCACTAGAGGCAGGAGAATATATTATTCATGCTCTTCTCAAGAGCTATTGCATACACAAGAGTTTGGAGTTGTCATGTACCTTGTTCTCTATAGTCACCTCATCTGGGATCTCCAGCTTTTCCTCTTTCTTGGCCTCAATCACAACCTTGCCCTGCACACACAATTCAGATATACATACTGCATTAAATGGTGCAGATATTAGTTCCACAGTAATTACTGAGGTACAGTTTATGATGAAGACAACATTAGTATTTTACTCCCAAGACCTTTGTGAATTCAAGAAGGAAATTCTAGTAAAAGTATCAAGACCTTGCATAAAGTGCTCCCCTGTAAGATGCCAAGGTCTGAAAACACACTACACTAGTCTCATATGGTTACACATATCATATTTCCTCTGAAGAGGAGACAGATTCTTGTTTGAGATCTGTTTTGAATGAAGCCAACTTCTGAGAGAATTCAAATTCTGATAATAGCTTTGCTGTAATGCTCTTCACAGAGGAAAGAGAGTCCTTGGTCACCTTGAGCACAATCTCCTTTCCAAACCACACATTCCCAATGACCTTCAAGCTGTCCAGGCTGATGATACTTGGGATCGCCTTGAAACGCTTCAGGAAGTCACCTACCTGCTCAAATGAAACAAAGGTCAAGCACCATGGACAGAACAATCTCAAACAATGCCAGGGAGAGAAAATATCTCCCTCCTTCAGCATCAATTTCCAAAATTCAGCAACTCAAAGATGCCAAAAGCCCGATTCCAGCAACAAGGACAAACACAATTAAAGTAGTCTTGGCTTCAACAACTGAGTATCTTTGGCTTCTTTCTGTTCACCTTTTTGAACTCTGAATCTAACTCAATTGTTGGGTTCTCGGGACTGATTCGTGCAGTACTCCGCACAACTGCACCATCTTCAACAGTGTACAGGTCCGACTGCAAAAACCAGAAGCTTATCAGCTGCTTCATGCAACAAATGGACAGATATCAAACAAGAGTGCAAACAGTGATCATGGCTTTAGAGAATTTCTGCTTGCACCTCCTGTAAGTGAGCATATGCCAAAAGAAAAGTGCAGGTACCTGAACCAGCAAGAGATCTGAGGTAGCTTTAACAGGCAGGAAGCGAGAGCGAGGAACATTCACACCAATGGCACGATCAAAGAACTGCATACAAGGACATATTATACAATAATTGTATGAATTATACATGGAGGACTATAGCACATCACAGTGAAGTTTCAACGGTACAAAGTCACTCAGAAGATGCAAACCAATATAAGTGACCGGTCTGAAAAGCTCAGGATCCATACTTCCACAACTAGATGCATGAAAGAAAAATTGCTCACCCGTATTGCAGCTCCTGCAGCTGTTTCAAGCTGTAGTACCTTCACACCGTCAACTTCCTATAAGAAATGCACAAAACAACCACCACAACTCTCAGAACAAAAAGAGCTTGTCTGGATGCTCAGGAAAAGTGCTTCAAATATCCCAAAAAGTATGTGGAATCACTAATGGAAAGACATTTGAATTGACATCCACACCTTAGGATTGGGGATAATCTCCATCTGCAGGGCATCAGCCTCAACCAGCCTCTTGATCGCCTTCAGGCTTACCCACCTGGAACACATTATTATGTAGATAAGAAAAGTTGAACATCCAGAGACAAGCAAAACAAATAGTTAAAATCAATGCAGAAATCCAACTTTCACAGTCATCGAGTTCACTAAAATGCAAAGGAGATTTGCACCATACATGTTGTTTGTATTGAAGATTTTGAACTTGGTAATTGACTTGAACTCACTCACCTGCATTCAAAACTGAAAACATCACCTAGTGGTCCTACAAGGTTCTTTTATAATCAAGGTGTGAAGCAAATTGGTAGTCCACATACAGGCAAAGAAGATAAATTCAGACATGAGGCAAATTCTTTAATCCAATTTGATGCAATAATGGTGAAGATACACATCCACATGTCAGAAACTTGTGTGGAACTCACATGCTCGTCTGCAACTTGTGCAATCTCCAGAAGCTGCATTGCAGAGGTATAATTGGCTTAGGACATAGTCCTCCAAAATGCCTTATCCAGAACTTGTAAAAGAATTTTAATTATAGCACTACATATATCATGCAGGAACTTATGTGAAGGTTTCCATGTTCAAATAGCATGTTCATTGACACTAGCAAAACAAATTTTGACCTGAAAAAAACTCAGTAGTGTCTACTTCTGGGCATCTGCACAAAAGCTTATGAAGATCAGGCGAACCAGAAGTTATAGAACACAAAATATTAAGGGTTCAGTCATTTGTTGATATTCCTAATCATGGCTGCATGAGTCTGAGATTCACAATTGTCAATATTTCACAAATCACCACCTACCTGAACTCTGTCTTCGTAAGATATCAAGGTCCCACCTTTCACATCGGCAAGGGTTTTGGGAGTGACCTGATAACACAAAATTCAAAGCTCAGAAAGTCTCCTTGAGAACAATTGAAGACTGGGATTCAAACACAAATACCACTGTGAAAATGAAGATTGCTGAAGTGCATCATCCAAGAGCATCTTCCCACAAACCTACCACAGCAAGTTTAATCATGGATAGGGACATTTAACACCAGGAAGTTGCCAACATACCTCCATGCAGTATTCATTCTGATTTTCAATCAAATGATTCAGGATTTCTGGGACATGGTTAAGGACACCTACAAAAGGCAGCTACTAGCTACAAGAGGCACCGTACTATATCTATGCCACAATTGAAAGACAAAAGGAGGAACATTCTGCTTGAACCAAGACATGAGCATTCCATATAGGAGGATACTGAGATCAACTGTTGCTCCCAGGTTGTCTGAGTTGGCAATGAACACATACTCTTTACCCTGCAACCAGCAGTCACAAAATTATCAGCACAAGTCCATTTGGTAATTGCTTTGGAGGTGTGCAAGTATCCATTGCTCAGTCTACAAATGGAGTCCTGTATGAAGCATGTGGTCTTAGTACTAACAATTTATGTAAAGCAGGATTTCATGCCAAGGTCTTAAAGATTCTGTTCATAAGAAGGATGTCACAATGAGAATTGAACAAAAGGAAGAAAACATGAGTGAACAGAAAACAAAAATGACAACAAACACATAAGAGAAAGAGTAACAATGGTCTGTCTTAAGCTGGAAACTTTTAGTCCAGGATGAATATATTGACTGCCTCACACCAGACAAGGGACCATTGACATCATAAAATCATAGATAAGGCCATTGCAGACAGAGTTTACCTTAGCTATTAGCTCATCAAGCTTTCCACTGTTTGCAAGGGATGGGAAGACATCTCCATGACCTGGAGGGTACCTGCAATTAACGAAAAGGACTTTTACTAAGACAATCGATCATAGATTACCTAGCACCTCACAGGTCTGCATCTTACACAATTTCAACACTAATGTTGTTCATTCATGTCCGTACTGAATTTCACAGCTGTTGTCACATGGATATGCTCCATAGAGTGGCCCACATGGAGGAAATATGTGCTGTGTATACAATCTAGAAGATGTCACTAGTCCACTGGACGAACCTTCTGATGTGAAGAGTGAATTCAGCTTATGAATCTAAAGGGTACTCTGTTGTTAAAGGTTGCAACAGACTCATTGATCAACTTCAGATAATAAGGGTGTGCATATAAGGTAAACAGCCTACAAACTATACAAGGGGTAGATTGAATGTACCAGCCGGCATTATCTGTCTTTCCCTTTGCAGGCCATGGTGTCAAATCCTCAGCAACAATGCGAGGGTACTGACTCTGCAGTGTGATTCAAGCACAATATGAGTGCAGATTCTAGACTGAAACAGACATACAGCACCAAAACAACATGCAGAAGCTGACAATTTCAATCTTGCACAGGAGAACCAGCTAGTGTACCTGGTTAAAGGTGAGAACATCCAGCTTTGAATCATTGTACCTTTGCACAATCTGCAACAATAATTCAACTGTAGAGTACAAACAAAAGCAATTTCCAACAGCAACAAACAATGCATGACACAGAAGTAAAGGAAAAATTCAACCGCAAGGACAAACACATAAGATATCACCGGTAGAAGCAGAACCTGTGCATCTTTAAGCAGAAGAAATGCAAATTACCTTAAGTGTGTCATCATGAGTGTTGAAAGAGTTCATCAGAACAAGTGGCACATCTGAGCCATAAGTGTGATTCAGATTCTGCCAGGCAAAGAGTATAACAAACTGTGAGTTTCTGGTCTTGACATAGATCTCAATGATGATGCAAAATGGTGGAGACAAAGACAATCTGGTGAACAGCTCCTGGATTTAAATTGAGATCCAATAAGCCACTGCATACTTTGTCCAACAATGTGGAGAAAAAGTAACACACCTCAATCTGCTTGACAATCAGGTCCAGGAATGTCAATCCATTTCGAACCTCAATGACTGACCTGCATGCAGAATTGGTTGTCAGTGAAAAGCCAAATGAAGCCAATAATTAAAGAAGACTACTCCAATTTGCTGAATGCCAGCAATGCTCAGGGTCTGTATCCAGCATAATACCCCTGTGTCCAAGGCATCTTAACTTGAAGTGCTCACTTCTACTCCATACAGTGCCTAATCAATATTACCATGAGCACACACAAGGACAACCTTTGTCAATTTGCCATTCAGGATTAGGAAGGGAACTGGATTCATACTTAGGACCTGTGCAGCCCATTGTTGTTCCAAGGCCACCATTCAACTTGAGCACTGCAAGCTTGTCAAGGAGGCCCTTGATCCTCGCTGGGTCTACATAGATATTCATAGCAGAGCAGCCACAAGTTTATTACTTATTATAGTGGTGTAGATTGAAGTGAAGCAATTGCAGGGAGCACAGATGACTACAGACAATGTGCAATTGCACCAGAAAAAAAGCATCCAGGGTTTGTGGTTATCTCCTTCTCCTTGAAAAGTGTTGAAATCCAACTTAATAAACAAGGCACATCAGGCTACAACTACAATTTCTCAGCATATACCCTAGATATTCCTTCATGCCCTGCAGTCTTCCAAATGGAAGATACAAGTCACCACTTCCCTTCTGGAACTGAATACACATAATTATGATCCAGAGCTAAGTGGTGTCAAATAGATGTTGCTCACCATCAGAGAAAGATGACAATTTGTCATAGGGCACCACAACCTCATCAGTTGGAGGTTTGATCTTTTCCCATTGGATCCCCTCGCTCTTCCCACTGAGTGACACAATATGATTCCACCATAAACCTTATAGCTCATCTCACAGAAACGAAAGCCTTGGAAAATGCATACCTGACACTATTGGGTTTTCACATCAACATGATTGGATCAACTGTTGCTGCTGGATCAAAAGCTATGTAGTTACATGGCGCTGGATGTACAACAAAACTAACCTGGTATAACGTCCCACCAATTTGAGGAATCCAGACTTCTCATTGTCACTGCACATTCACAAGATCACATTGCCCAATATGATTTTGTTGCACAAAACCTGATTACAACCCTCAACACTTCACAAGGACCATCCAACATATTGAAAATCAAACCACAGATATAAGTAAGTATCACCAACAAAGAGATCACAGGACTGGAATGACTTGAAACAGCTTTATGATACCAATTAATGGAGAATCCACATAAAATTGACACCAGTAGTGCATCACAAACTGGAAATCAACCAGTTCCTGTCAACTTCTTTCTACTACTGAATCCAAGTGACATAGCACAGTGGTTGATCCTAAACTCCTGAAATGTACTATAAATAACAGGATATCAATCAAAGGCAAGATCTCTCAAAATCAACAATCCCTGATCCGCAAGGTTCAAGATATGAATTAACTAGACACATGGACCTACTCTGTGAACTCTTCAATACTGTGCATACCGACGAGATTTATTCCGAGGATAAAGGATCCGCCCTGAAAAGGAAGGGAGAAAAAGGAAAGAAAAGGAAAAACCACAAATCCGCGGATTGAGGCTGAAAACCAAGAGACAAGCAACATTGTTTCGCTGCTAGCTGAAACGGAAATGCAGACACACTTTCACCAGCAACTTGACGACACGAATTGACAAACAACAGTGGATTGGAAAACCGTCTGGGAATGAAACAGAACAGAACACATTTCTTAAACAACAGCACAACTACAGATCGGAGCTGAAACAAAGTAGCGAAGGCAAGAATACCTTTGTTAACTAAACCAATGCAAAGGCCTACATTGTCGCTACAGACACCTCCAGCAATAAGTGAATCTTGTTTTTTTTCAAAAACCCGGATCAAATGCTAACATTCGAAAAGTTTCATTTGCCACAAAACAGGACAGGGATGGAGATAAACAAACGGAACACAGAAATACAAACAAAAGCAAAACACACAAACAAACACAAAAGACGGAAATGCGGCCTACGAAAGACGCACCTGATCTGGTCAAGAGTGGCGAGCTCCAGACGAATCCTGGAGAGCTGGTCGATCTCAGTGACTTCAGCGGGAGCTTGCTGGACGGCAGCCATGGAAATAGAAATGGCAGCTGCAGGAAAGCGCGCGAATTGCGTAGCGATGGAGAACGCTACGAAAGAGCAAACGGCGTGCAGCGGCAGAACGAGCACAAAAGCAACGAAGGAAAAGCGCGACAATAAAAAGGGTGTGCAACAGCAAGCAGGGGTGGCTCTCACATGGATGAAAAAATCACTATCGGATCGGATGCATCCATTTGAATGAAAAAATCGGACCGTCGGATGCATCCACATAGATGAAAACTCTGACCGTCGGTTGCATCCACTGGATGAAAAATATGGCTGTCGGATGGATCCACGTCGATGAACTTTGGGAAGCTTGACCGGCCGACCGACCGACCGACCGACCGACCGTCGGATGTGCCATTTGGATGAACCATTGAAATCTCTGACCGGTCACATATTGCGACACTTGGATGAATCTTTGCATTAGGATGGATGGTGAAGATTCTTCTGTCGGGTTTCAATTCTTGCCATGGTGGGTTGTATGTAGACTCTGTTTTTCCCTCTTTCTTTAACCAGAGTACCTACCTTGGCAGCTTTGACACTAAATTATACTATTTTCAGAAAATGTTGAAATTTTCCAATTTTTTTTTTAAATCAAAGAAAAATAAAATTCTGAAAGAATTTGGAGAGGTTTAAAAGAAAAGAGGAAAATTCAGGAAAATTATTATTTTGGGCATGAAGTCTTTAAAATAAAGTAGTTATTGGACATTGAAATGTTGATGGTTTGATGGGTTTCTTTTCTTTTCATTTCATTTCTTTCAATTTTTGATTTCACAAAAGTGGTGAATTTTAGCTGGAAAAAACACAATTTACCCCGAAAAAATGACCTTTTATTTTTTCCTTGCAATATAGCAAAAATATTTCCAATAAAAAGTTAAATCAAATTTTATGTTTGACTACTCACCCAAATAATAATAATAATAATAAATTAAATTTTTTGAACATAGGAGTGGGCACCCACCTGGACAAATAGAACTCCCAACACTCAAACACATAATTATCACCTTCATTATTTGATGTTGTTGTTGATTGAATTGTTGATAGTAGTTGTCAACCACATGCTTGGTTGGTGAATTAGTTTTTGGCATCATGAAGTTCTCCAATTGTTTGATTTGTTACAACTTTTTGGGTTCATCAAAGTAGTAGTGATTTTGCTTGGACTTTAGGATCCAAACACAATTTATAGCTTAATAAATTAAATAATCCCCATCTTGATTTTTCTTGGCTGTTTTTCAGATCAAATTTTTTTTTGCTTAAATCCAAGGGGAAAGAGATTTCCCAATATTTTTGCTTTTAGTCCCATCATTAGGTACATATCAATTTTGCTTTTAAGAAATTATTATCTTTTTAGTAAATAAAATAAAATTCAGAATGGGTATCAAAGCAAGGTACTCTGAATTATGCTCTGACAATTTCACTACTACTGACCTTCACTTTTGTTGGAAGTTGTGTTTGCTTTTTCCCAATCACTTATTAGCCTAACTTTACAAAAGAGAAGCTCTCTAGCCCCAGTTCAGTGTACAGTGTACACCATCAGAATTTTTTTTGAGAATGTTGTGTCTTTGATTCTTTTCCTTGTAGCTGGTGCAATAAGGAGGAGGAGGAGGAGGAGAAGGAGGAGGTCCTTATGTTGCATAGTGCATTTTTTTGTTTACCCAAATAGGTACTACTACATTATAGAGTTGTTCAAGCTTCTGCTGGCAACCATGTGTTATTGAATGAAAAGAAATAAGTGGGGACTGAAGTAGACAATAGTTTATATCAATTGTGTAGCAATAATTCTGGAATGGTGGGAAATGATTGAAATGCTGAAACAAAAGGTAGCCAAAAATTATTTCTATACATGGTTCAAGTAATGTTAGCCATAAATATAGAATGATGTTTTGAAATTTTAGTTTCATATTTAGCTTGTAGCCAAATTTGGCTAAATCTTCCTGTTGATCATTGCCACTTTGGCTATATAGCACAAAATTGCCAAAAAAATTAAATAAATAAACACTGCCACAGCCTGTGATGTTCATTGTAAATTGGCTTCTTCTCACTCAACAGCTTGCAGATGATTCCTCATCATTCATGTCTTGATCTCAAGACAATCACCCCTTTCGTTCATGGCTCTCTTTTCTCTTTCAATTCCTTGTTGAAACTCAGATCCCCAGAATTTTCAAACAGCAAAGACAAAAAGTAAAGACACTTGAGAAAAAGTAACCCAAAGAGAGGCCCTCTGGAACATCAGTCCCGGGTTGAATTTAGTGATCCAAATTACAAACTAATCCAAATACTCTACTCTCAATTGTGAAGGATTTCAAAAACCATAAACCTGGATCATTGCATAACCAACCAGAGGAGTTCCATTGCAAATGAGTTTGTCTACATATGCATGTGTATACATGTAAGGTACTTCCCAATGGGTGGAATGTGAGACAAGACTTTTCCAGTGTTGGGTGGTTTTTTGGTTTTCCAAAGACAACCTCTGGTTCTAGGTTTTGAAATTTTGGACATCGAAGAACCTCAAGTTCTGGTGTTTGAAAGTGTAGGGTAATGCCTTTGCAGCCCTTACTGCCTGTGAACTGAAGGTGGAACTGAAGATTTTGGGTGTAATGCCCTACTGCCAGGGCATTACCCAACGTAATGACTGAGGCAGGTCCTCCCGTTTGTAAAGCAAGCAAATTATGTTTCATAATTTGCTGCCATGTGAGCAGGAGGGCCTTGCATGGTGGTGTTTTGTAAAATGCAAGGCCTGCTCACAAGGTCTTCACATTATGCTATATCTCATGGGGGGGGCCATGAAATTGTAATGTGAGAATATAAATGGAGGCTCCAGATCCCTGTAAGGAACATCATCATCCTGAGTTGTTGAAGTATTTGTGATGAAAACTCTTTGCTTATTATGTGTGGAGAGGCAATCCCTACAAGGGACTGGAACAGAGGAGATGCTTGGTGTTGTGCTCCTTCTGTAATTGCTGAGAATTGACTCAAATGCAGTTGTATTTTGCTTATGGGTTATGTAGAAAGAACTAAAAGGCATCTGAAACTATACAATTGCCATAGATTAGAGGATTAGATTATGCCAACTTCATACTCTAAACATTCTGGAAATTGATCAGGGAGAGGTCAGCTGCAAACTCATTGTTGCTTGCTAGCTCCACATCTGGTGGCTGCTGTAGTGTCAAGAGATGAGTCAACCAGACATGCTGATGCTGCCCTTGGAATTGGTTTCAATATAGCTTCAGCAATCACCACATTCCCCATGAGCACAGCTATGTCACCAACCTTGCCTGATGTAAGCACAACAAGAGACTGTCACTTCGAAAACCTTCTTCCAGCTAGACCCAAAACATGCTTTTTTTGTTAAGTGTAACCCAGTAGTGTGCTTAGTCTGTAAATGAAGAGAATTGTATCCTGAGTACTTGAGCAACACAAATGATGAGCATTGTGTGAAGAATCTGGGTGAACATGTTTTACCTGTCAACTTTTTTGTTTCCACAATGGGAGATCCAGAACCTACAAATTCAAGAAAAGATCCCAACTGGTTTAGCACCTTTACATGCCACATTGCCCAAAATCCCATTTGCAAGGCCAAATTGATCACAAACAAAAAAGACTATGATCCTTTCTTTCCAGACTTTGTCAAAAACATGCATACTAATGATGAAGCAGAAGGCACCTTCTTCCTACCTGCCTTATCCCTGGTGTGTTTGCTTCCCAATGCTGCCAAAAATGTCATTGCTGCAATCCAGATTGCATTAGAACTCCAACAAGCTTCTTCTTCTTATGCATTTGGAGGAGCGAGATCTAGGAGACATAGAGCTGGCATGAAAGGTGCTTACACATAAATTGAGAGTGTGGTGTCAAAAAAGCAGAGGATGTTCTGCACTCCTCATCAGAAAAGCCACCCAAACCCTACACACTAAACCACAACGTGTGTGCTCAATGTCTCAAATCAAACACATTGTAAAAAGAGGAGAAAACCATGCATATATATATAAACAAAGGATGGAAATCTATCCACAAAAAGTACAAGGCATGTCTAAGCAAATGTAAACACACAAAAGGAAAACCAAAACAATCATGAAAGTAGTAATGAAATGGAAGACATAATGCTAAAAGGGCATCCTCTCCCAAAAATCGGCTAGTGATAGAGGTGCACTAGCTAGTACATGTGGAAGAGATGAAGAACTATGATTAAACACGGCAGCTTGTTGAAGTATCGTAATGGCTTGTGCATGTTAGAGGGTTATCGACACTCATTGCTTATAATAAGATATAAGCATCAAAGGTATCAAGGAGGTTTGTTAATGCAAACTATAGTGACATGTACACAAGAAGTCAAAAAAAAATCAAAGCGAGGATGGAGACAATCGTAGGTCTCTATGGCAAGGGGAATGAAATCATCTCTTGGTGCTTGCTTTGTGTAGGATCGTGCCTTGTCTTGAGCGACAACTATTGATGCATGCATTATTGTCATCAAAGCATGTTGCACCAAATCTATACAAGTCAAATTGACAATGACAACATCCACCAATGTTCAAAAACCATCTTTGGAGATAACAATATCCATTCATTTCCATGTATGGCAAGGGAAAAGGTGGGAAACCTCTCTTTGTTTGTGAACTCCACTCTTCGACATGATGGTTGCAACGATATTTCAAAGTGTATCGTGGGCTATAGTGCACTCACTCTTGCACGTGCAATGTAGCAAATGGATACCCAAATCATTGATGGTATGACCACATTGACATCGTGAAAAATGTGGGACCATAAGATGTGGTATACCAAGACAAATATATAGTGCTATAAAAAAATGGGTGAAGACAAACGAAATGAAGGGGTGCTAGGACGAGTTAATAACCAAGCCCCTGCTACTAGACCTACATAGGAGCCGAAACATGCTCACACAACATCTTGAAAAACATTTGCTAGAAGTAAAGTAAATTTCCTACTCATGTAGTTGGTTCATCAAGGAAAATTACATTTGAAGATTGGATTGCACCATTAAACTTTCAAAAGGTAAGACATGTGATCAAATGACCTTAAGTAACATTGCATGAATATCTCGTAATGCTAACAAAAGAAATAAATATTATTCTCTACATGTGCCTACACATTAAGAAAAATGAGGTGATCATCCCGTTGGAAACAAAATACTTGTGTACGGACAATCAAAACCCAACATCCTAAAAGGGCAAAAGCAGCACATTGGACCATTAAAGAAAGGCCTAACCCCTTTGAAAAAATAGGAAGAATGACATAACGACAAACTAAATGGCCCACTATGGTGCCAAAGTTTTTTGACCCTAATAACTTCTCCAACATAACTATGGTACGAACATCAAACTCAATATAACATTGCAAGATATCTGGTGATGGAAATACAGTACGCTGTATGACACACCCCCAATGTCGCAACCCTAACCTTGGGCTCATGACCAAGGCAAGGGCTTGCAAGGTTGCAAGCCAAGAAGGAAGCCTGGGAATGAAGGAAAGTGTGAAGGAATAAACCCTCACAATCCCAAAGGAACTTTCACTTTGGGAGTTAGAATCCCGGTGAACTTCCGAATGTTCAAAGAATGATCACAAGGGTCAAAATCCAATAGCTCGAAAAAAATTTCATACCATTGGAAAGCTATTGAAACTTAGATGTCTAAAATGGGCTCGCATGACCCATTTGGACATTTGAAACACAAGTTATGGCCAAAAGAAGGGTCAGCAATCAAATTGGCAATTTGATTCCCGACCACTAAAAGTCAAGAATCCACCCGATTTCCTTACGTGTAGGTGGCATGCCACATATTGTTGAAAAGCTTTCGAAGAGGAATACAACTTTGTTTTAGACTTCATCTTAATCGAAGGTCTGCACACAAAGTTATGGGGCCCTAAAGTTGTGGGAGACCCAATTTTGGCAATTTCAGGATTCCCACTTGGGAATCCCGGGACAAAAAGCCATTTGGATGTGGGTCTCATGGAAAGGCACAAAGTATACTATAAGGGGGAAGGTGGTGATTTCCCCCAAGTCTAGGCCGTGGTGAATCTTGTGAGTCCGAATTGCTTGTGGCTCATCCTAGCACCAAAAGTGCTCCAACTATGCACTAACCACCTTGTGTTGGTTTTTTGCAGGTCCATGTGAGTAATTGATGTTTTTCACTTTTCTTACTCCCATCCCAGAACTCTAGCATGCCCCTCTACCCCCCTCAAAGTGTTACGAGCCAAGGAACATGCCTCGACTCCTTGTTGTTCCATTATTTTCAGTTTGGACTCACATTTGAATCCATTAAAGAGCTTGGGGGTGTGTCACCTAAACTCCTTCATGGATTCAACTATGAGTCCAAAAGGTGAAAACAACATAAGGATAAGAAATTGGGGTATGCTCCTAGGCTCGTAACATTTTGGTGGTAAAAAGACGTGCTAGAGCTTTGGGATTGGGACTAGGAAGAGTGACAAGCAAGTCAATTATTCACATAAACCTGCACAAATTAAACAACAAATTGGTTAGTGCGTAGTTATAACACTTTTAGTGCACAAATGAGCCATGAGTAAACACGAACTCACAAGACTAACCATTGCCTAGACTTGGGGGAAGCCACCACCTTCCTTTTTATAGTATTTTTTGTGATTAGCCATGGGGGCTACATCCAAATGTATTTTGTCTCGGGACTCCCAAGTTAGGAGTCACGAAATTGAGACTCCCGCAACTTTGGAAGCCCATAACTTTTTGTGCAGACCTCTGATTGAGAGGAAGTTTAAAGCAAAGTTTTAGCCCTCATCAAGAGCTTTTCAATGGTATGTGGCACACCACCTACACACAAGTAAATAAGGGCGATTCCTGACTTTTAATGGTTGGGAATCAAATTGGCACTTTGACTTTTGACCTTTCTTTTGACCATTATTTATGTTTTAAATATCCCAAATGGGTCATGTGAGCCCATTTTAGACAGTTAAGTTTCAAGAGCTTTCAAATGGTATAAGGAACTTTTCAATTCAATGAATTTTGGCCCTTGCAATTACCCACTAAAAATTTGAAAATTCATTAGCACTCTAACTCCCAAAATGGGAGTTCACTTGGGAGTGTGGGGGTTCATTCCTTCACACTCTCCTACACTCCCGGGAGCATGAAATGTGATTCCCGAGCTTCACTTTTGGCTTGCACCTTTGCAAGCTCTTACTTTGATCATAAGCCCAAGGTTAAAGTTACAACACTATAGGTACCCGACCATTCAGCATAATAAAGCGAAAGCATCGCAAAAGCTACCTAAAAATTTATAAACATAGGAAGGTTAATGATCATGTTAAGGTCCTTTTCAAACACCTGTAATATGAAGGATTCCACATATCACAAATAACCCATTGGAACACCTAAAATACGAAGATCAAATTTAGGTGCAAGAAAACCTAAAGGGAGTGATTTAAATTAGTCTGACCCTTGTGGAGATTAAACTACACATTTCATTAACTAAATTAAAAGTTGTAATGTTCCAAACTCCTCTTATGATCACAAAAAACAAATACCACATCTAAAATAGGACCAACTATGTGCGTATAATTTACCAACAAAGGAAAAAAACACAAGTAAGGTGGGTTGCTGCTATAGGACGAAGAACGTGAAGATGAATTAATGCAAATAACACTCTTTCCAAAGGATCCCCATGTTGCATACCAGACTTGGATGAAATGACTACGAGATCCTTGTGTTTAAAAGCTTTCAAAAAATATAGTGGAGATGGGTGTATATAAAAATGATGCATAAACAGGAAAAATTTATCCAAAATGTTGGTACAAGATCACAACCCTTGAAAAATGGCTATTCGAAATATTAAATTAAATGTGTTTCAAACATCCACCTATAATACCACCTAGTTCGGATGTAGATTAAACATAACTTGAACCTTGTAAACCATTGTTTCACACCTACCTAGTGTTGCCACCCAAATTGGTGTGGATTAAAATGTTTTGCAAATGTATCTCTGAACTAAATAATTAGTGTGCAGGGGATTAACCAATAAATCATTTTTTTAATCATGATGGGTTGAACGCATGTGGTTTGTTTTTCTACAACCAATAATCGCGATGTTGCAAATAGGTGTGATATTGATGGAAGAACATGACCACAAGCGATGTGCTTGCATATCTCAAAAAAAAATCAAAACCACTAGCAAAGTCATCAAAGACAAAACAATTTCACAAAAGTTCATACACCATACTTGAAGGATTATTGGATGAAAGACATGGTGAACGCATCAAAACAAAAATAAATGCATGTTTATTCAAAACAAAATCCATCTCTAGATGAAAATCATTGACAAACGGGGGGAGGTCAACTTCAACCGATGGATGAAGATGGCAAAAAGCCGTAATCGTCTCAACTAATGGGGTTGTAAAAGTGTTGGGGGCTAACACACGCACTACACGAGCATATTCCTTTACATGAACAAGTGTTCGTGCACAATATAATCGTGCTAATGGAGGTGGAATAGGATCTAATGCCATCTTTGAAGATCTTTGGGAAGTCGACACTTGTGTTTTTATTATATGTTCATTTTATAATGTCTTACAGTCCCTTGTCAAGTACCAACACAAATATGCATGAATATCTTGGTGGCCTTTCTCACCAACCCATGGTGAAAATGATAAACATTAAAAATGGAAGAACAAAAATGCATGCCAAACTACTATGTCAAATGGATTAATGGCCAACTGAATTAAATGGATGTGTCAAACACATTGAACTTCGACACGAAAAACATATGTCAAGAACATGAAAAATCACAAGAATAAAGGTTAAAGGAAAGGTTTAAGTATAAGTGTCAAATAAGGAACATGACAAAATTACGTGATTAAAAAAACAAGAACACGAGATGTGTAAGACAACATGAAAACAGATCTTTATTATGCTAACGTATGCAAATATGAACATGATAAGACTTTAGTGTGAAATCGTGTTTAAGACTACTATTGAATAAACTTAAAGAAATGAGGGGTCCTACTTCTATTTATATCCTTTTAAGGACCTAACTTTAGGAAACTTTCAAGAAGGTTTTTATGTGTGCATCAAGTAAAAAACTTTTAAAAAACCTTCCTAACTGAGGATCAATTATGAGTTAATTAAAATTTAAATAAAATTTAATTAAAAATCAATTGGGAGTTAACCTTGAATTAATTAGAACTTAATTGAGACTTTACTCAAAGTTGATTGAGAGTTAACTAGAAGTCAACCGAGAATTAACCTTGAGTTAACTCAAAATTGATTGAGAGTTAACTAAAATTTAATTAAAATGAACTAAAAGTCAATTGGAAGTGAATTACGAGTTAAGTGAAAATAAATTAAAACTTAAATAAAAGTTAATTAAAAGTTAAATACATGGATGAATATTCAAATGAATGAATTCCATGACATTGACATATGTAACAACATATGGAATACGATGATATGAGTGGGGGTGTGGTAAACTAAGATGGAAAACATTGATAATATCCAATGATACAATTCATGTCCAAGTCAAAAAAGGAAGAAAACACGATAATGTTGAAAGCATAAGCAACTTGGAAGTTGATGATTGCTTGTGTGCAGTGCATGATGTCCAGTGATGAGTTAAACTTACTCCTATTACGTATAAATGATCACAACTAAGACAAGGAACACACAAACATTGCTTATGGGATGAATGGGCACTTGAAATAGGTATAGATGATTGAGGATTAACCCGTGGTTGATGAGATAAACAAGGTGTGAAATGTGAAAACAAACTAGGTGCAACTAAAGAAACTAGACGAGACAAAGTGGACACGATAGAAATCATCGAGTGAAGGGTCGAAGATGTCTCATGACGATCCATACAAGTCATCACGATATCAGAATCATGTTACGATACCTATCAACATTTTGAGAACGATGAAACTACAAGGCCTATCGTGACTATACACACTAATTAACGAACAAAACCTTAAACCCTAAACTTCAATCACGAATGAGAGCAACTTGCTTTCATCGTGTGTATTTTTTTTCTTTTGTGATGCCGACTCTTTCCTCTACTTCCATTCTATCTTACAAGCCCCTAAAAAAATCAGGTTCCCACACTCCAACCTTCCTTCGAAATCAAAATCATCACCACTAACAACCCCCTTCCAATTCTATAGAACCACTGTAGTGGACTGGTTACCCTCACAGAGAAGCTTTTTACTAAAAACACAGTCCACGTAGGTGGCTCATTAAAAATTTGTAAATAAATTTTTAAAAAATATATAAATAAATAAATAAGCACCTGTCGCTGCTGCTAGGGTTTTCCTGTCCCACCCACGCAGGCTCGTAAAACCTAAAGGGGCTATGGCTATCCCAGCGCATGGAAAACTTCGTGAGAACGCGAGGAGTGGTAAGTGCAGGAGATGATGGCCTTGTCGCTGGCCTCCTCCTCTTCCCTGTGTTCTGCGGCTGGAGGAGCTTTTCTGCTTTTGTCACGCGTGCGTTACTGTTCTGGCGGTGCAGCAGCGATGCTTTGGTCGTGTGTAGCGGGTCCCGTGCATTGGCCGCTTGTGGTATCCGCAGCAGGAAAAAACTTGAAATTGAAACGGGTTGCCGCCACTACTGCTGCAGCAAGTTCTAGTATACTATACCGGAAAGGACAAAAAACCAAAAGGTCGACAGAACTAGTAACAATTGTATCTCATCCAGCGACATTCTGCTGTGAATACCTATCATACGCAACACTTCTCCTGTTTAGCAATGTATATGCACTTGGGGTCTGATTAGGGTTTCACGCTAAACCCTGAACCCTTGTCCTACTGAAAGGCTATGGCAGCCCAAGAAGGAGGTTTTGGGGCGAAGAAGAATCTCTCTTTCACCAACTTCTAGTGTTCTTTTCGGTCCACATCAGAGCAGGGAAACGAATCCAGGTTGGTTTTTCCAGAGTCTTCTTGCCACCAGAGCGATCTCATCATGGCGTCATCATCTTTCTCTTTGGATCTAGTGGGGAGCAGTGAGATCGACCCCACAAGTAATATTTTCAAGCTCGGCCACTGGGCTGTTGCATTCATGCTTTGGCGGGAGGAAAGGACAAGCGCAAGACACGTAGCGAGATGACGTCTTTGAATCATTCCTTCTTTGCCGCCGCCATCGCCCTCGCCCCTCTTGTCTCGCAATCTCGAACTCCCACTGCAACTACATCTTCTGTGCAATCATTCACTCCAAGAGTTGCAGGTTCGGATCCAAGGAATCGAGGAGCAATTCCGTCCTGTTCTCTTCAGTTCTGTACAGAGATCCAACCTAGGGGAATAGCATCCTATTGCAAGTTCTTCACCGGCTTCATCCCTGTTTCGCATTCTCGAACGAAGAAGAAGAAGAGGAAGGAGGAGGAGGTGAGGCCCGTTGCTTGCCGTTGCTCGGCGGCCATGGCGGGTTCGTATCGGAGGGTGACGATACCGAACAAACAAGGGCTCGAACTGGCAGGGATTCTAGAGGAAGCAGGAAAGTGGAAGGGCGAGGAGGAGGTTTGCATCTTGTGCCACGGCTTTCGATCGTCCAAGGATAGCAGCACATTGAGCAGTCTGTCAAAGGCACTGGTGGAGGCAGGAATAAGCACATTCCGGTTCGATTTCCAAGGCAACGGAGAGAGCCAAGGGGAGTTCGCGTACGGGAACTACTGGAGGGAAGTGGAGGATCTGAGGGCGGTGATAGAGTACTGGAAAGCTCAGGGTCGCAGGGTGGAGACTATCATAGGCCACAGCAAAGGAGGGAATTGCGTTGTGCTGTACGCATCCAAGTATCATGATGTTCCAAACATCGTCAACATCAGTGGCCGCTTCTCTCTGGATGCAGGTACAAATCCCTTTGCTCCTCCACCTTCTGGATCCTTACTCAATCCCCATGTCGTGCTTCAGATGCGCACTTAATTACTGCATTCTCTCCTATTGCAGTTGTGTTCTACTTTCTGGAACTGGTGTTTTCTCTCTCTCTCTCTCTCTCTCTGCTTGCTCCTATGTTGCCAGCACTGTTTAGGGTTTCATTATGTTGCCTGCAATGTTTCTTGTTTGCTAGCTAACTTGTTCTTTCTTCATGGGTCTCGTTTTGTTCACATTCTTGGATACATCTTGCATCTTTTCTGTGAATGTGTAAGTCCCTGCCCATATGAATGTTGTGTATTTGGTGTTATTCCTCTTGAATGTGATGCTGTGCAACTTTCTGTTGCCCAGGGGTTATGACTAGATTAGGAGGGCAGGAAGGTCTGCAAAAGCTGGAAAAGGATGGGTTTCTGGATATCAAAGATGGAGCTGGGAATGTGGAATACAGAGTGACCAAGGAGAGTTTGGAAGATAGATTGTCAACAGACATGAATGCAGCATGCCTGGCAATACCCAAAGAATGCCATGTGCTTACTATTCATGGTGCAAAAGATGAGGTTGTACCTGTAGAGGATGCTTATAAGTTTTCTCAGAAGATCTCCACTCATTCCCTATCAATTCTTGACAATGCAAACCATGGTTACAGATCCCACCAACATGATCTTGCACAATGTGTTTTGGATTTTGTGAAGGATGGTTGAAGAATTCCTCTTCTATTTTATGAGGTTTTGCAGTTATTCTGCTACTGGAGGATTTTGTTCCACAATTGTGGATCAGGGATTGGATGTATCTTTTAGATCTTGCCTACAATTGGATCAGCGAGTGTGAGAATGTTACAGTGTCAGAGAGAAGAAAGATGAAAGACATTGCCTTTGTAAAATTGCAGCGAAATGGTTTTTGAATGCACACTGTGCATTCAGTTTTCCCACAATTGAGTTGGGAGGGCTTCTGACTTTCTTTGGGCATCTCCTTTCCACTTCTACCCTTACTGGATTCTAGTCCATGGTTTGGTTGGGAGCAAGTGCTTCCTTTCTACTGGTATACATGGGATTGTTTTTTGGAGCATTCCAACTAAATCACTGCTGAAATCTTGGAACTTGACAAATGCAATCATGAACTTGTGTTTTCAATAGCTCTCTACCAACACCAACCTTGGACTTTTCATTCCTTTGCTTGATAATGTCAAGAGTTTTTCAGCTATGGGGCGTTGGGCAGATCTGTTCGTGCTTCTCAAGTTAATAAAATTATTCACTCTGGTTGTTCTTGTTTTCGTTTCCCTAGTTTTGTTGATTCCCATCATGGTCATGTTATTTCTGCTAACCTTAATAGCCTTTCAAGGCCCAGCCTAATTGAACTCTTTTCTAGAGGCACTAAGTTCAGAAGTGGCTTCTTGTCTATGTTGTCTATTGAAGAAGCTATTGATAAAGGTCTTAAGAAGTTTGTCAACAAGCA
>Ga0116227_10005364_pt1 | contig 27045 bp, 14 predicted proteins | sample S1TSphgellanicum_FD_89693 | JGI IMG/M metagenome (GOLD analysis project Ga0116227, IMG submission 89693) | Host-associated microbial communities from peat moss isolated from Minnesota, USA - S1T2_Fb - Sphagnum magellanicum MG | ecosystem: Host-associated > Plants > Peat moss > Unclassified...
GCAGGAGCGTGTGGAACGTTCCCTAGCCTCACCTTGGCTGACAAAGTTGTCCATCTGTTTGCCCATCTTCTTCACAACATCCACCCACTTTCCCCTTAACTCCTCCACCACCTCCTTAATAAACTATTTTGTAACCTCATTGTCATGACTAGAAGTAGGGGCTAACAATTGGGCTGCTGTGATACGTTCTAGAAAGTTGTTGGTGACATGCTCAAACATCTATTGCGACTGTGCAATTTGTGCTCCGATCTTCTTTTGAGCACGTTCAAGCAGCGTGTTGAACTTGTCATCGTTGTCACTTTGTGCCTTTTGGTTTTTCTCAGACTTCAGGTTAGGTGTTTTGAAAAAATGGTCAATAATTGCCAAATGTTGTTTTACCTTCGTTTTTCCTGACAGGCTGTAGAGCGCGCAAACGGCTTGGGCTTGCTTGCCGTCGAGGTTCAGGACACACTTCAGACTGCGAAGGTGAAACTGTGAGGCATCGTACTCGGCCATCATTTCGACGGCAATTTTTAGAGAGCTCACATCCGATCACCAAATATGGAAATTTCTTATAGAAAAATCCCCATCTTCAAAACCTATTTCAAAATAAATAAATAAATATAAATAAAATAAAATAAAATCTTTTTTTCTTTTTGGAAATGAATTTTTGTTTTCTAATTATTATTTAAGAACCTATTTCAAAAAAAAAAAAAGATTTAAAATGGCGGACTTGAATGGGAGGCCTACTAAGAAATGTAAGCTACCTATAAAGTAGCCCGACGAAAGAGAGGGTAGGGGAGGGGTACCAGGTGAATGAACCCTCCCGCTCCTGCTGCAACGAGTTGGCGTTGCAGGAGGGCAATGGCGATGGCAGGCCCGACCTCAATACACCCACAACTTCTTCTTCTTCTCCTCCTCCTCCTTCTCCTCCTCCTCTTGTCTTGTGCACAGGTGAATGAACCCTCCCGCTCTGCTACAACGAGCTAGCGTTGCAGGAGGGCAGTGGCGATGGTGGGCCCGACCTCCCTCATTCTTTCCTTCCCCTTCCCTTTCCTTTTCTTTTTTTGTCTCTCTTGTTTTTTTAAATTTGAAATGGTTTTTTAATAATTTTTTGGGGGTTTGAAAATTTCTGTTTTTCTAGTTTCTTTTTCTTCTTTTTTCAAATTTTGTTGTTTTTGTTGTTTTTTATTCTTTTTATATTTTTATTTCTTGTTTTTTCCTGTAATTTTTTTAATTCGTATTTGTCTTTAATTTTTTCTTGTTGGTTTTCTTTTTTCCCTTCTTTTGGCTTTCTCAATACTATTTTTTCGGTTTGTAATTTTAATTGTTCTTTTTCTTTTTTTTTTGTGTGGGTGTGGGAAAAGGTAAACCCCTCTTTTATGTGTTGGGCAATTGTTCGAGCAAAAACCCATGCCACATGTGAGTGGGATCACTTGTGAAATGATGGACTATGAATAAAACAAACATTGATGCCCATATTGGTAAGAGTCACTTCTTTCAAGTTGCTCACTCTATTAGGTATTCCAACATGGGGTGTGGGGTATCTTCCTCATGTAATGACCAAATTAAAGAGGGATGAAAATCTTGCCAGTTTAATTTGGGCTAATAAGGTCTCTTATACAAAAGGCTTTAGAGATGTTTGGGATAGGCAAAATTGGATAAGATCTTCATCCAAAAAGGAGCATGAAAAAAAGATCATTTGACTTGTGAATCACCATGAATTAGAGATGATTCATGGCCAATAAATTCCATCACATTCAATCTTCACTTCGAAATTGCATTATGCTTCAAACATATGTTTCCAAAATTATACTCATTGGTTTGTGTGTATGTCCATTTTAAAATCCAAAATACCACCAAGGAGGCCTTCATAGTTGATTTGGTGAAACTAATTTTGGCAAACTGGCAATTATACACTTGATAATATGTTTAATTTGCACAAAATGCAATGGCACACTATCAGAGTGCAAATGGACTACCATTGAAATCTATTAGTGAGGGTTCTAGTGAGAATGAAGGTGAGAGCAATTAGCTTGACATTCCATTTTTGGACTAATACACATTTTGTACCATGTGTATGGCATCCATGAATTTTCCATGCCACATTTTTGTAGATTAATTTAGCCTCCATGGATACAGCCCATTGGCATTGGAAATGAATGTATGTAAAGATATCTACTTTTTTTTTAAATTATTTTATTTGTACAAAAACAAGGTTATTAAAATCCATATATAGTGTATGTGCATCTTGCATTGAACAAAAAATTGATTGGATGTATTGCTAATACATGAAAATATTGCAATTGTAGTATAAACATATTCATTCCATCAACCCTATCTTTAAATTTAATATACTCATAATGATATTGCATAGGCTTTGATTGTTTTTTGGTCCATGCAATACACTAAACCCTTAACCTTAATACACCCAAGATGGTATTGTATAACCCCAATAGGAATAGGGTAGACTAAATAAAGGTATTGTAATCGAATTAGATTTTTTTACCTTAGTATTATGTGAAGCAACAATTAAATATTGGTTAACACCCATATTAAAGTATTATGTATAGGGTCAACATAAATTATTTCCAATATGTCTTGAAGGTATTACATTGTTGAAATAGATAGAATGAAATAATTTCAATTGGCCTAAGGGTATTGTGAAACACCAAAATGATCCAGAGGCTAATGTAGATGTGAATATGGTTGGATATGATATTGTCAATGTGTCCATAGGGTATTGCATTGTTCAATTAGATGATATGAAATATAACCTAGGCATGAAGGTATTGCATAAGACCAAAAGAATCTAGTAATTACATTTTGAATCAAATGATGTGAAATATATTATCTTGGGCATCAATATTGCATAACAACAAAATAATCCATTGCATTTGCATTACTTTGATGAGGGTAATGCATGTATGAATTCGGTTTCATATTATTTTGTCAATGTGTTCATAGGGTATTACACAGATTAAATAAATGAAATAAAATAGTTACAACTAAGCCTACTTGTTTATTGCAAAACAATAAATGATATAGTGTATTTGAATTACTTTGATGAAGGTAATGCATATGCGCATTAACATTGGATATGTTATTTCCAATGTGTCCTTCGGGTATTGCATTGTTCAATTAGATGATATGAAAGTAGTTTAATAGGATTGAAAGTATTACATTATAGTAAATTTGTTGTGTTCATGCATTAGCCTAATGAGGGTATTGAAAAAAGAAATAAGGTGCAATATGATATTTTCCCTTTGCCCTAATAGTATTGCATTTCAATAAAATCATTTAGTGGGTGTGCATTACCCTTATGAAAGTAATGTGATGATTAATTAATTTTGCAAGTTGTGCTAAAGGTATGACACAAATTCAAAATCTAATAATTGTGAGGAAGTTCAATAAGGGTATTGCAAGAATGGTTACATCAGTGGATTGATGTGGCCTGAATAAAGATATCAAGTTCATTTGCAATACCTTCATATGTGATTTAATTGTTGAGTTTTATAAGGCTATAAAACAAAAAAAATTAATTGTAATACCTTCAGTTGGGTCATTACAACATTTTTTTCCATAGTCATAAAGTTACATGGTCTAGGAAGGAGGTAGGTAGAGAGGAAAACAAAGTAACTTACATGGTATATTGTAATACCTTCATCAACTTGCATCGTCGTTGCCTTGGTGGAGATTTAATGCATAGGTACATAGGTACACAGGTTGATGGGTGGGTAGGTGGGTAAGTAGGTAGGTGGGGGAGGGAGGACGCTAGGATGCATAGGTAGCAGTTTAAAGGTAAATAAGTAGGTGAGACCTAGGTGAATGTGGGGGGCTAAAGAAAAAAAAATTCCCAAAAAAAAACCAACTTGGGTTGAAGAAAAGAAAAGAAAAGGTTAACTTGAATTCGCCACCTTGGTTAGCCCAAGGACATGGAGGGACAAAAACTATACACCATCCATTTGCATTGGTGCATTGGTGGGTGTTGGTTCACTTTGGCCAGGCTACTCGTTCTTTCCAAGAAATATTCTATAAGTTGTTTCATCTATTCGATACATGTTATGGTCACATTCCCCATGTATTTTTGAAAGAACTATTTGGATAACCAGTTTGGTGATAGAAAGTGATATCCACCCAACACTAGATTATACAAACACATCCAAATTTCTGACTTAGTATGATGCCACAAATGGCCCCTTGACATAAGGCCCAATTATCAACCCTACCCTTAACCCTAGATTAATTTAGTTTGGGAACTCTAGTTTGGCTGTCACTAAACTTCCACTCTTTCCAGATTGCTTTGGGTGAACCAACACTTACATTGGGACCATGGTAGAACCCCAATTTTGTTGGGTTGCTTCTAAACATTGTAAGTGTCTTACCCCTAAATTAAATCAAGGTCTATTAATTTAAAATTTACATTTGTTGGATTAAATATGGTTGTTGAAAGGTTTCGTTTGAGAAGTGAATGTACAAAGGTAAGGAGGTTAATGTCTAAATAGAGGCTCGTGTCTGAACACCCTTACCAAGTAAACGAACCCCCATTTGCATATTCCCATTTTGTGACCATCGTTCGACAAGGGACCTATCACCAAACATTCGATCTTGAGGTTTTGTGTTTTGAAATCATGGCTTCAGTGTTTGGTGATGGGTGTGAATGACAACCCAAATAAACTTAACTTGTTAAACTAATCCAAATGGTAAAAAGGGGGAGGGGGGGGGGAGCGCAAGCTTGATCTAGTAGCAATAGGAAGGCCAAAAGAGGATCAATTTTGAAATAACAATAACATTAGAAGGGCGAGAAACAATGGATAACCTTGAAGAACAGTGGCATCAAGAGGGCACAAAAGGAACAACCATCTTGAAAGACCTATAGCCAAAGGGCTAGAAAGCAAAGGCCAAAACACAAAGCAAAAAATTAAAAAACCAAAAGCAACATGGAAAGGTTTTCGAAGAATTTTGAACTTCGAATACCAAGAACATGAACTTGGAGTAGAAGAATGCAATTGGGAAGAACAACACTCAAACATGAGTTTGGAACAACAAGAACACAACCGTGAAGAACAACATTTGAACACAAGCTTGGAGCAACAAGAACATGATTGAAAAGAACAACAAGAATGCGAATTTGGAACAGTAAGAACATGACGAAAAAAAATAACGAGAATGCGAACTTGGATCAACAAGAATTTTTGCTATAAGCTTGGAGCAACAAGAACATGACCGAAAAGAATAGTAAGAATGTGAACTTTGAGCAACAAAAACTCTTGTTACAAGCTTGGAACAACAAGAACATGATCGAAAAGAACAGCAAGAATGTGTCCAAAAAGAATAACAAGAATACAAGCTTGAAGAGCATCAAGAATGTGAGCTTGGAAGAGCAAGAAAAATTTAGAAAAACATCAAGAACGCGAGCTTAAAGAGTAACAAAAATGTGACCTGGAAGATGACCAAATGAAATTCACACCCAATTGTTTAAGAAAAGAAGAACATGAATAAGGTAAACAAGAACTCAAAGAGGCTTTTGTAACTCAAGCATGATGAGGACCATGATTGCCTTTTGATAGAAAGAGAGGAAGCGAGTAAAGTTTTTGGTAGATTGAGTGTAGGAGGAGGATGATAATCTAAATAAAACAGGGGTTGACATTCATAGACATTGAACCATTTCACATGCATGCAATCTAGTAACGTTTGTCGAATTCAAGATAGCCCATAACCATTGATCTTGTAGCCCTAGTTTTGGTTAAATCTTGGTCACACATCTTAATGTGAATGTTTTTATGATGAACTTTGTTCAACTATTTTTAATTTTCATCTCTTTGATGGGGTAAGTGGTGTCCATTTGTTAGTGTTTGGTTGATTGGTTACCAACATCCATGTGTTTTTAGATTTTCCATTTTTCCTTTTTTACCCCCCCTACTTTGGGGGGCCACAACTTTCTCATACTTGTTTTGTTTTTAGTGATCTTTGGTGTGTCAAATGTGCCAATAGAAGGGCTACCACTTCTCTTTGGACACCATCAATAGTAGAACCTTCCCCTAGGAGTCGACCTCCTCTAAGCCACTAAGTGTTCATACATTAGCCTCTTTACCCTAATGTAGGTGCTAGTTCACCTTGGTTGGTTTGACTCACCTTCCATTTGCACACAATTTACTTTGCTATTTGTTGGCAAGTGAACTTGCAATTGCTTTTGCAATTAGATCCATTGTTTTTCTTTCTTTTCATTTTATCCTCAATTTGTTGAACATAATAGATAAATTTGTAAAATGACCTTATCTTTGGGTCTTCTTTTCTTCCTTTGTCTTCTATTTCAATCTCAAACCTTGTTATCATAAAGGGGTGAAAGCACACTAAGGGTGAACCATTTTTCACCAAAAAAAATGATGTGTAACAGGTATTATAGTACGTAGTAAATTAAAATCTTGGTGGTCTTCTTTGGCTATCATAAACATAAGCAAAAAACTTAAAATTTGCATGTCAACATTTTGGAACTTAAAATTCATTTTGGAACTCAAAATTCATTTTGAGTCAAAATTAATTTCAACGGTTAGATGAAGAGAATTGGATAAAATTAATGTACGTATAGTATATAATTTATAGTTTTTCAATGGCCATAGGGCCTCATGTTTGTGGTTCATGAAAAACTAATGCAATGCCCATCTATAAAATCTCCTCCTTTTTGATATGGTAGTGGTTTTTTTCCTAAAAAAAATATTATTATGCATTTATTGTTCAAAAATGAAAAAAACGCACATTTTTTCATCGAAAAACTTTAAATCTTTAAATGGTCCTAAATTTAATTCATGTATATCAATATCATACACCATTCAAAAATTCACCCAAGAATTCCACTCACAAACTTAGTTTTGAACTATATCTGCAATTTTTGCAAACTTTGTGACAAGTATTATTTTGTCACAAATATATTCCATACATTCAATTTTTCATTTTTTGTTGGATTTAAAAAATAATTGATTATGTTAAGTTTCAAATTAATCAAATATTTAAAACAAACAAAAAGAATCCAAAATGTGACGTCCATACATTACCAAAAAAAGTAATTGCACAAAGATTATATTTGTGACTAAATTTTTGGGGGGCTTAGTATGCTTATGCCCAAAGTGAATTAAAAAAATAAAATAAAGATGAACCTCAATATCATAATATTTAATGTATGAAATTCGAAATAATTATGGCAGCAATAGACACAACAATAATGAGAACGCTCCAAAAACAAAAACTCAAATTATCACAAAATTCAATGTAATCTAAATTTCATCCTATTTCAACTTTCATTTAAATGCAATGTATTTTTTATTTATTTTTCTAATCTCACCCCCCTTATTAATGACCAAATTAAAGATTTTAATTTTGATATTGTGTTTTCTTCACTTTACAGATATATTTTACAAATATGTGTGATTTATTTTATCAAATAGACGAGATCCATGTAACTTGGCATCTAACCTATGTTGGAACCAACAAGCTTTTACATAACATAAATCATGCGAAAGATATATATGTCCTTTTTCTCCATTTAGAATAAAAAATAATTTCTTCTCGCCCAAATGTGAACATTGGGGTGGCCCCTTCATAGTTAACAAATTATGGGACTCATTACTAGGGTATAAAGTCCTATTGTCTTGAATGCTTCATGCTATGGAAGGCATGAAGTTATTTGAACATTCACAACATGAATTTAAGCCTGAGATTCTTGGCCATTTGTTTTATGAATGGGCTATTTCTTTTAGCAATGCCAAAGGAGTTTGTCATCTAGTTTTTTTCATCATTCGATGAAGGGGTTGTGGGTTCCTACTTGCAATGGTACACAATTATGATGATGCACAATGTGTGGAATATATTGGGTTGTCCATTTTTTTCTTTTGAATTTGTTAAGTTGGTGAGTTTTGTTGATGAGCTTTGTGTGGCTCTTTTTATTTTAGAGTTGTGATGTGTTTTGTCATTGATGCGTTTGAAAGCTATTGGTGAAATAAACAACTTCTTAAGGTGGATTTGATACAGCTAAGCATTTTATCCAAAAATTTAGTAGTTGGTACTTTGTGAATTTTTTTAAAAAAAAAATTGTTACTATGATTGTTGAAGAAAAAAATGTTTTCAACAACTTAAGCCTCTTGTTTATCTTTTAAATCTCCATCAGATAGACAAAATTAAGATAGTTGTTGGGTTTGAAGTTAAAATGTCTAGGTTTAAAGGCATTAGAGATGATGAAAGGCTTTAGGGGGTTTGGGAGCTTGTCAATGTGATTTGGAGGCTCAAGTATACCAAACTTGAGCCAAAGTTTTGGGTGTGTGAGTTTTGAGTGTTGAAAGGGTTGAAACCCATGAAAATGGGAACTCCAAAAAAAAATTTGCATATGCATACATTGGCAATTCTTTTTGTTGTAGATTTCTGGTTGTGGGGTTTATCTGTCTCTTGTTCAAGTTTCATGGTATTAGTGAAACATTTCAAAACTTGGGATTGGAAAGGGTTTGTCATTCATCTCTATTTGTCAAGGTTTTATGTGGTGCATTGTTACATAATTATGTTGGTGGGTACGTGGTCATAATAAAAGTTGAAGGGTTGAGTCATATGTGTGTTTTTTGGAATCACAAACAAGGACTATGAATGTGAATTTATAATGTTTTGATCCAATTGTGCCTTAAACAACAAAATTTGGATTGTTGTGGAAATAAAATTTACGATTTTTTTTGTGTGGCAAAACCATGCAATTCTATTCTTGTGTTGTCTACTAGATTGATGGGAATGTAAAGATATTTTGTCCCTATTCTTTTCGTACACATCCTTATTGTAATTCTCCTTATGGTACTCTACTAATCAATGTATTTCTTCTAGTATTTTGATGTGTGTCATAGTTTTTTTTAACCTAGATGATGTGGGAGATAAGGTTTTTTTTGGCAAAGTATTATCATGTTTTGACATGAAAATTTGATTTCAACTCATACATTGTTGTTTTCTTTTTTAGTTTTATGATTTAGAATTAGTTACAAGGATCCCAATCAATGATTTTGTTGTGGCAATTTTTCGTTATTTTGCACAAGAAAATTGAAAAAAGAATATTTTGTCATAAATTCCATGTTTTAAAAACATTTCACCAAAAATGATTTTTAAATCTTAAAAATTGCCAAAAAACACCATAATTGCTATCAACATGAAAAGATGATTAACAATTTTCTATTTTCATGTTTTGATTATCACCAAATTTGGCTAAATATTCTTATGGGTGATTGTCACTTGAACAACATCACAAACTTCACAAAATTGAAAAAAAATGCATACACACACAAATCACAAGAAAGATCTTGAATTAATCATAAAAAATTGATAAAATAATTTCAAAAACTTTTTAAATATAATAAAAAAATTTGTTCAAAATATTATCTTGCAATACTACAAATCAAGAGTTTTCTATTAGTTTTTTTGATAAAACATAGTCATATTTTCTAATTGTATCAAACAATGGACAAAAATGGTTTCAATAAAAAAATGTCAATAATTAAACCAAAACTTGACTGAGTTTTTTATTGAACATTTATCAATGGTGTTCTTGAAATAATTTTTTTATGACATGTAGGAGTCCTTTTTAACAAAGGAGACTAAAATTAGTTAACATGGTAATATTCATTTTCTTTTTAAAAATTTAATAATAATTTATTTAATAATAATTTATAAAATTTTATTCATTTTTATTGAACTATCAACAAGTCCAAAATGCAATCATCTTCAATTGATGATTGTAATGAATTTTTAAAAATGTATGTGTTTACTTAAATTTTTTTTGATTTAATTAACAAAAGTTCACCAAACTTGCAACAAATTGTCATGTTCATGACATGTCCAAAATAAGATTTGAACCCTTACTTTCTTGGCCACAATTTATTAAGGCCTTTGCCATTTGACCATTATGTCATGTGATGACAAAAATTGTTATTATAAAATATCTAAACACACATTTTTAAAAATAATTTCACATTACAATTTATTACATAATTAATTAATTTCATAATTAAATTAATTACACATGTACATCATTAATATTTTTATTTTATTTTATTCATAATTTAGTTTCATAATTACATCTAGATAAAACCCCATGGTTGGGGAAAAAAAAATTGGATTAATCTAAGGTGCATACTATGTCAATTTAAGGATTTTATAATTAAATATGATTCATTTTTTTTTCAAAATATTCAATATTACGATACCACTTGTATAGTTTTCTTAAATTACAAATATCCATGGGTATGTATCACAATCTTCTTAAATTTTAAAAAAAAGAAACCACATTTTTTGGCTGCCAAAAATTGAAAAGAAGACAATTAAATCTTACCCTACTGCACTTTACTTGAGCTTCTAGTCTCACTTTAATGGCTCGTTGCCATGCAGTCCACTTTAATGAACTATCCTCCCCTTTTGTAAAACTTGTCCCTATTTTCAAAAGGTTTCTTTCTTGGTATTAGGACCTCTGGCGCCCCTTCTTCAAGCCAAACTTCACCTTGTTCAACCTAACTAGTAGTGATATCACACACAAACAAATCCAGCAAGCACACACCAAAACTTCCTAACCTTCTCCTCTTTTTTTTACTAACAAAACAGAAAATGAATACATTCAAGAGCAGCCAACCACAAACATGGGAGGTTTTATCCTCTTGTTGTCTATTTATTAAAACTTTCACAAGTTTCATTTGTTTTTCCAAAAAATCCAAAAAGTGATCCCCTTTCCTCTCACTTTTGATTCTTAACCTTCTTCATGTTCTCCCCCTATGTCTCTATTTCTATACAAGATTTATATCTAACACCTCTTAGGTCCCGTCATCACGTGTTCACTTGTGCTCCCTATCATTCCCTGAAGGATCATTACAATATTTGCCCCATTCAAATATATTATTTTTTGAAACATAGGTTAAAATAAATTATATACACTATTTGTATCATGTGATTATAACACATTCAATTACCTTGTTGAATTTATGGTATTAATATATATATTTATCATCATTTTTGTTTCCTTTTTTTTAATTTAATGCTCATTATTGAAATCTTGTGTCATTGGCCCAAATGTGAATATATTCCAGGTTCAATTATGAACTGAAATGTGATTGAATTAAGGTTTAAGATTTGAAGGTTTGGGATCTGATAAAGTAAATAAAAGGGTTAATAATGAAAGGGTAGATAGGATGGCCAATGAGAGATTCTCCATCATTACCACATGAGATGAAAAGGCAAAAACATTTTGTCATTTTGACATGAAAAAACATTGATTGGTTGAGATAGTTAAATGGCAAGATGATAGTCAATGAAAGATTTCTCATGCATTTCTTTATGAGATGAAGAGATATATATATTTCCTCAGGTGACATGAAAAGACATTGATTGATTGATTGAGATGGATAAATAGGATGATCACCAATGAGATATTCCCCATGACATGTAGGAGCAAATACATTCACTCATGGGGATAATATTATCTATAAAGTTAGGCAATTAGGGGGTGACAACAACCAGTTTTGGCACTATAGGGCATCAAACATGTAATTGGGAATGAAATTTACAAAACGAAATAACTGGGACTCAAACTAGTTTTTCCACCAATTTTGGTGGTGAATTGAGTTTCATCCCCTCATTCTTTTTTCTTGAACGTCTCCACTATTGCTACATATATTTTCACTGCTCCTACCTATACAACTATTATAATTACTCTTAAACCTTGTGCATTAAATGTTGAAACTCAGCATTCATACTGAGGTTTCATCAAATTTCTTTATTTTGGAAATACCACTAAAAGTGTGGATAAGGAGTGAAAGTAGAGGTTACAGGGGGTAAAATAGAAAATCACTTTACGGATAACTCTAATGTCACCTTATTTTTAAAAACTCCTTTATTACTCTTGTTCATTATACACATGGACATAAAGTGGATGATACTAATGGTTCTAGATATATGGTGATTTAAGATATTAACTTGAAAAATATTTGACATGTTTTGATAATGATGGAGAACAAATTATCAAACTCCATTAAAGATTGTTTTTCTTTCATCCTAGCTGGTACAGCTTGAAAGATTTTGATCCCGTGTGATATGAAATGACTAATGTGAATTCAAATATCAATATGTGAAGACCCATTGATTGTTGGAAAAGCCAACTTTGTAATTTGAAATTAATTTTCAATGAAAAAAATTTCTAAATTCAATAACTTTTGCTCCATGGTTAGAAATTTGCAAAATGCACATTACTTTGTTAAGGGCTTTTCAATGGTACTAAAAGAATAATGAAGGGCCCCATGGTTTGGGAGGGTTAAGATGTGGTCACCACAAAACAAAACAAACACCTATCCTAATGTAATATAGATTCCTTAAAGATGTTTTTCAAATGTTTTACTAAAATGTCATGTTTCATTTTTACCCTCAAGAAATGAAAGACTTTTGTAGATGCTAAATCCAAACAATGTTTATATATTTCAATTCTAATTTTTGATATAAGAAAAAAATAAAACTTGTATGCATTTTTCAAGTTGCATTATTTATATTATAAGTGATTGATGTTACTCTCCAAATTTCATTTACGATGTAATGAATTTTATAATATGTGTTAAAGAATTTTTTATTATATTATTGATGAGTTATTTCTAATGTATATTGCCCAAATTTAAAACCTAAGCTTTGATAAATTTTGAAATTGTCACAACAACTAAATAAAATTAAATGAAACAATTTTTAAAATTTTGTTTAAATATTCTTACATTTTGTTCCAAAATCGAATTATAACCTTCTAGGCATTGGGTGATTTATAACATAACTAGGTGTTGTTAATGAAAAGTTTGAGAAGTAAATTCCATTTGCATTTCAATTTAAGCTATCCTAGGAATGTGCCAAATTTTATCTTGAAATCATGTTGGAAGACTTGTGTTAGCAATCAAATCCATATCACTTGTGATAGATTTCAATTATAATATAAAGACGACAAAAAAAACTTGTATGCATTTTCCAAGTTGTATTGTTATTAATTTTTCTCCAATTTTCATGTAAAATGATGCATCAAATTATTAAATTATTATTGAATTGACCAACATTGTTATATTTGAAATTGAAACAATAATTACATAACACTAAATGAAGCAAACCTAAAAACTAATTCATTCTTTTTTGAAAATATATTGAAATAATAATTTTTTTGAAAAATATTTTTTTGAATTGCTTTCATCCATACATACATAATATAGGATTGCTTGAAACCATAGACTTTGGATAATTATATATCTTGAAAATAATGAAACTTATAATGCCTTTTAATTCCAAAAGGTAAAAAAAATTATTACATTAATTTTAAATATATTAAATTAAATTAATTTATTCAAAAAATAATTTAACTAAAATTTTTAATATTTAAAATTCCAAAAAACTTTACATGAGTCTTTGTATCTTGGCTTGGGAAGAAAAAAAAAATTATTGAAAATTATTTTTTTAATCTTATAATGAAGTGAAATTCGCTTTTGAAATTATATAATTCAATTGACATGTCTTTAGTTCATAAGTTTATTTCAATTTTTATTATTTTAAATTTCCAATTTAAAAAATACATTATTTCAAGTTTCACATGTACGTTGGATAGGTTTTTTTTTTTTGGAATAATTTTAAAAATATAAAAATTTGATTTGATCTTCCAATTTTTAAGATGTCATTTTCTTATATTTGAACAATGTTGTCACCTTTTGTAATTTTTATATGAAACATTACAAACAACAAATGTGAACATGAAAATTTTTATTTATTTTCATGTCATATTTCGTGTAAAAATGACTATGACTATTTTTAGTCACATAAATGACATGTCATATTCCATGTTAGATTGTCTATGACTAGTTTTAGTCACTTACATAGTTCACATATGCATTGTATATTCCACATATATTTTGGCATGTTCAATTTGGTTATAATATCATTTGAAATTAGTCAAATTAAACATTTTTACTTTTATATATATCAAAAATAAACATAATGAATTATTATGTACAAGTATGATTGACTTCACAATCATTGTCATCAAAATCTTAAATGCGTAAAAAACCATCTAATTTTATTAGTATTGTGACCAAATTTTTTTTTTTCCCACTTGTGCAATGTTTTGCACAAAAATTGGCTGTTGTACACAAGATACCCATATTATAGAAGAAAGAACAAATTTTTAAGCTTTCATATCTAGTTTATAGCCAAATTTAACTAAATCTTTTTATAGACGATTGCCATTATCATCACATAATCAAATATGGCTACATCACAAAATGGAAAAAACAAGAAAAATAAAAACACATCAGGATTAGGGGTTCATTTAATTTGACTTTTGGGATTTTCCTTCTCACTCCCCCAGCTCTGGATACTTTACAGAGAACTTTACAGTTTTTTTTAATTAAGACAATCTTGAGTTCGCAATTGTAGATTACTAGTGGGTACAAGCGCAAATTAAAGTATACTCAATAATATAATAGTTCAACAAATTTAGCACCTTTAATGAAATCTCATTATCAAGAGAAAGTTTCACACATTGAAATTTTAAGCACATAACAAGCTTGAGACATTCTGTTGCTAGGCTTTCTAATGTAAAGCCCATAGAGAAGCAAAGATGAACCCTCATGTGAATTGGGTAACCTCATATTAAGGTAGAAATTTGGGGCCAGAGTGAACCAGTAACCACCAATGCACCAATTGGCCGTTCTGTCCACTGGATGGGTTGTGTCTTTTCATTTGATGCCAGATGGGGTTCATCACAATCCATTTTTTTTTGCTGCTGACCATTTTACTTAGTTTTTTTTTTCTTGGTTCTTGGCCATTTTTCCCATGGACCTAACCTCACACATAGCTACCCTACTCACCTTCCTACCGCCATAAGTACTGCACCAACCTTGTTACCTTATTTATTATCCCTTACTGACATAACTACCCTAATAAATAGTTATTTTATTGATTTAACTATAATAATAACTACCTACCCTACTAACTTAGCTACCCTACTCACCTTCCTACCCCCATAAGTACTACACCAACTTTGTTACTTTATTTATTATCCCTTACTGACATAGTTACCTTAATAAATAGTTATCTTATTAATTTAACTACTATACTAACTACCTACCTTACTAACTTAGCTACCCTATTCACCTTCCTACCCCCATAAATACCGCACCAACCTTGTTACCTTATTTATTATCCCCTACTAACAGAGCTACCCTAATAACTAATTATCTTATTAACTTAGCTACTATACTAACTACCTACCCTACATACATAACTACCTTATTGACATAAATACTTTACAAACTTTAAGTTTAGGGTTGGGACACATAAATGAATTAGTAAGTTTTTCACAAATGTATAGTATTTGCCCTAAACTAAGCTAAATTTGGGGGGAAGTTTTTTGGTTTACACATATGTGAAGTAATACAATTTCATTCTATATATTTTTCAAAGAAAGTGGAAAAAATTAGGTTGAAGAGATCACACAATGGTAAGACACATATTTTCTCTTTTGGTTTTGTACAAAATTTATTAGATTGTTTTTGAATATTAAGGTTTTTTTTTTAGTCAGTAAATATTTATAGTTTAAAAGCTTTAAAATTTGGTTTTTAAATTTTTTCTTATGTTCTTTAAATTTTATTTTTTTTGCATTATATAATTTGTATAGTGTGTATAATTTTTTGGGTTTAAGGCATATATCACTAGGACTTTTTTTTGTTAGGGTTTGTATAGTTAAGGTTGGAATAGGGCTTATGGTAAAATATCATTTGGATTTTTAGGGTTATGCCTTATGATTTAGTGTATAGGAATTTGGTTCATATATTTTAGGGTTTAAGGTTCATACTCTAAACTTTGCTCATTGTATTGGTTTTTAATCTTATCACTTGTTTAGATTTATACCATAATTATGAATCCCCTTTATTTCCATATGTTCCATAGTTGTTAAAGTTCAATATTTTCTAACTCACTTTTGTATGAGTTATGATCTTTTAAGGTTGTGTATTCAACTGGGACTATAAATTTTGGTGGAATGTTGTCATCTTTTATTTTTAAAGGTATGCATTTGTCTCTCGTCACTTCTTTTGTTTTGTGTTTATATTTTCACAATTCAACCTTTTTTCATTTCCTAATTATTGGATATATAATGGGCATCAAATTTCATTAAATATACAACCATAAATAAAGGTTTTATACCTTCCATACCCAAATGCAAATAATGCATTTACTCCCCAGAACCAAATGTGGGTTTTATGGCCTAAGGTAGGTATTGCATTTTGCACCTCTCAAACAGTGTGCATTAATGATCATTATGTGGGTATTGTTACATGGGGTTTTTAGACATTGTGGGTTTAAGGTACAATCTTGGTATTGCATATGTGAACATTTTCAATGATGGAAGGTTTAATAGTTCAATGTGGGTATTGCCAAAATTTGTTTTAATATATGGGTTCATAACGCAAGTATTATACGTGATGTACATTGGAACAATAAGTATTTTATATCATGATGTGGGTATTGTAGTGGGAATTCCAAGTCACAACATCGATTTTAATGGAGCCATGTAGGTATTACATTTTGGGTTTTTGTTCAATGTTGAATGTTTACAGAATTACAAATCTCTTGGTGTAGGAATTTGTCCTATTTCTTCAATCATGGGAAGGGTTCCAAAGTCCCATTCCACCAAGTCCACTTTTTCAAATAAGGACTTAGTATGGAGGTCCAAAATACACCATGGAAGGCAAAATAAAGTGACCATTCAATTTGCTTATGTTCCATATGTTTACATCCTAGAATTTTTGGAAGGTGAAGGAGGGGATACAAGCACCTCCATGGAATCACTACTAGAAATTTTGTCTTTTGCAACTTGTCTTATGCAACTAAAAAATGTCGCATGCAACTACACATGTTGCATGTAACTCCAAAATAGTTGCATGTGAGATTTTTTAGTTGCATAAGACAAGTTGCAAAAGACAAAATTTCTAGTAGTGAATGGAATGTTTACAAAAACTTTCCAGGCCAAATGGATGTTAAACAATCAATTATCAAAAACCACCCCAAGCATACGTGGTAAACATTTATGGCATTAACCTTTTTAAATTCTTTAATTTATATACCAAAAATGTCATCATTTACGTCTTGAGAATTTTTTGGTTTAGGTATCAGTGGGGATATGGACCAAAGGACTATCAGGAAAACTCAACCCACATTCGATCTATTAAACAAGGATGCCTAGTGTCATTTTCAATCAAATGTTTATACACATGGCCTAATGTGGCTAAAATCACAATTTATTACAAAGCCCATACACAAATTTATGGGTCATTCGCACATGATGAACATGACCCAAAATTCATTTTTCGTATGTCTTGTTATGTTCCATGCATGTCACAAGCATTGAAGGACCACATACGGGCCCAACTAAGTTTAGGTTACACAACTAAACAAATATATGATAAACATAAAGCAATTTGGTGAAAACGTGTGAATGCGAATCAAAGCATGACACGAGATGATTTCATTTGGCTTCAGGACATTGCATATTTGGATTGGAAACATAAGAAAAGGAGTTGGCATTTACACACCAACCTTGTAATTTCAATTCAATTTTGGGCTTTCCAACATCTGGAGGATGCGTTCCTTTTCCAAGATGTTGGTGAAATCAACAGGACCCACTTGTCATTTGTCCTAGTCCCCATCTTGGAGCTCTAGCACACCCCTTTGTTCCCAAAGTGCTGCAAGCCAAGGAGCGTACCCTAACTCCTTATCCTTTCGTTGTTTTCACCTTGAACTCGTAATTGAATCTATCAAGGAGCTTGGGGTGTGTGTCACTAGAATTGCACATCTTTTCTTCACTATCACTTCCACTTCACGTTGCTCCATCTACATCAACCTCACTATGTTTTTGCCATTGTCTGCACCTCTGTGGCTTGTTGTACATTCAATTGCATTTCTATGAATAAATGTTCTTCTTACGTAACAACATTCTCCTCCTTTACGTCTTTCTGCACTACCTATGCCTCCACAAAATGATGCTCCTTAGCTTTGTCTTCCTTTGATTCTTCAATGCACATTGGATCTATTGATGTAGTTTATGGTCTTGTTTGCACTTTTGCATGCCAACATTGTCTACTTCTATGCAAAAATTCAATTATAGATCTTCCAATTGTATCTATATGTTGAATTCTTGTTTGTGTAAACTGTATCTTCACATTATATGCCTTCCCTTCTGCACATTTTGAAGATGATGATGAATGTGGCAAAGACCTTATAGCCAATGGCTAAATATTCAACAATTCTTCTATTTTTGCTATTTTCAACTCCTCTTTTACTTTTGTTCTTATCAACAATTATGTTTCCGCCTCTTGCCTTCATTTGTGCTCACTCCTTTGAGCTTCTTCTTCCCTTACTATTTGCTATAGTTTTTCAATTCCACTTTCTCCATTCATATTGTTGTAAATTCTAAAACTTCAAAAATGCGCACAACTTCCAACAGCAAATGTAAATTGCTTTCGATGGTTACCCTGTTTTTCTCATCCTTGAACATCCCACCCGTCACATTCATCTTTTCATTTGCTCAACATCTTTTAATTAACATCTGAACCTTGAGATTAATATGGCCTATCACTACAAGTTTATTTGTCCTTTGTACTACCATGTGGAAACACTTAGCATCATCATTATGAATGAACGTCACAAATTTCATCTTCCAATTACTCCACATTTGTAATCACCCTACATTAAATGTACCGACTCCATTTCATTCGCCTTGTACACCTTCTATTGACTATGCCCATTTATCTACTAATTATGAAAACATATTTGGCAACTATACCAATTTTTCTATTGACTATGCCCACAATTTTGATGATTGTGCAAATACTACTGCTGATTCAGTCGATATGCTTAACATACCATTTGTAGATTTCTACATCTCAAAACCCACATTAATACAATTATTATTTTTTTGTAGATTGAAATGAAGACTATGTTCACCATTGAATCTGTGATTTGTTTTTTATCTTCATCATTTTTCATCTGTGGTTTTTGTATTTGACATTTTCATCGTCCTCTTTTGTGTCAAAATTCACCTCGTAAATTCCACTTGCACTCTTTTCCCAATATATTAACATCTATTGTCCATTTTTCTGAACTTTCAGTTCCATGTATTTATAAGGTTTGAGCTTATTCACATTGACCAACACAAGGTTAGTTTCAAACTTCTCAATGGTCACCAATAACACAATGTTATTTGGTAACACATATTGTACTTTATACGGTCCAAACCATTTCTTAGTAAACTTCCCTAGGTGCGACTTATCGCCCTTTGGAAACCACAAAACATAATCATTAAAACTAAACTGTTTTTCCAGATGCTTTTGTTGATTCCATAATGTTTTATTCCACTACTAAATTCCTATTGTTTTTGTAGCTTGCATTCTAGCTTCTTGTAACTTTTTGAGCTTTGTAATTCTACTAGTTAAAACTCTCACTAGAATACTATCTCTCTCATCTCCACTAGCAACTAGAATGATGTACTTTGAGGGCATTAATGGGTGTAATCCATACACTAATTGATATGGTGTATACCATGTTGTTACTTTGTATGTAGTTCTATATGAAAATAACACTGTAGACAAATGCTCATCCTAATATGTTTTATTTTCACTAACTAACTTGGTTAACAGTGTCTTTGTTAATAAACTCAACCTGCCCATTCCCCTAAGGGTAATAAGTTATAAAATTCACATGTTTCATTAGAAAATGATTTGTCAAATACTTCATGGTATCATTAATAGAATGCACTCCTTGATTTGTGACTATAATCAAAGGACATCTAAACCTAGTTAATATGCACTCATACATAAATTTTGTAGTGATTATTATTGTATTAATTCTCAATGTTCTTGCTTCCACCCGCTTAATAGCATAGTCTATGGCAACAAGAATATATTTGTTCCTTATATATCTGCTTGTTGGCTTAATTGGCCCCACAAAATCAAGCCCCCATTTCATAAATGGTTCCTCTAGAAGACTTTGTGACTAGTTTTGCAAGACTTTGAGTTGCTAATCTTGTTGTTTTTTGACATGCATCACAAGATCTGCAGTAACCATGCACATCCCTATACATAATTGGCCACCAATATCCAACATCCAATATCTTCCTCTACGTTATTTCCATTACAAAATGCCCTCCTGAAGGTCCTTCATGTAGTTCTTTCATCACCATTTGTGTTTTTGTTGTTATCAAACATCATCACAATTTATTGTCTCAGCCCATTCTATACAATTCACAATTCTGTAGTGTAAAAGGGTTTGCTTTGTTAACCAATCTTTACTTCTGCTACACCAATAACGTGCCTTCAATCTATCCTATTTTTAAAGTTCTTTTACATCATTCAACCACTTAGGCCTTGCATAAAACAAACTTGCATCTATGGTTTGATCAATCACACCTATGGGTTCTGTATTATTTGGTAATCTTGACAATGCATCTACAACTACATGAATTCTGTCTAGTTTATACACTACTATGAAATCACATTAGTAGAAAATAACCATTTTGCAACTAGTCCATGCAATTAATTTTTAGTTGCAGACGACATTTACAACTAAAATATCAATAATCACAATGGACAAGTTGCATTGACATTAGTTGCAAATGACAACAAATATGCCTTCATCCTTTGACTAATCATATACATATTGTTGCCTGCAACTAAAACGCAATTTTTTAGTGAACAATGGGAACAAGTTATGTGTTGCCGTGTGTCCCAACTCTTAATAATTAAAAATATTTTATTATTGTTTTGAAATAATTTAAGATGTTTTATTTTTATGTCTCGATGGTTTAGATTGTGACATGTGGTGCACTAAAAATTTGCCACATGGCATATTAATTGATTTTTTTTTCAAATTAAATTTAAATCAATATTTAGGTATGTAGGTTGAACTAGGTACCTACATACTTGTATACCTACCTACCCATCTAAGCTAAACATCTATTTAGATAGGACCTATGTACCTACCTAGGCTAAATACCTACTTAGGTAGGTAGGTAGGTTAAAAAGTAAATAGGTAGTTAGGTGTAAGTACATGAATATTTATATTTTATTTTGAGTTAAGCCATTTTTATTGACTCATCCCATATGCCCATCTTTTAAATATGAAAATGTGAGACAAAACACCTTGTTTATATACTTTTCAAAATGAAAATGAAATCCAAAACATATGGGATAAAGTTTTAGTTGTAAGTCATTTGCAACTAAAAATGTTTAATCACAAATGACTTGTGACTAAAATTTTTATCACATACGTTTTAGCTTTCATTCTCATCTTGAAAAATATGTAATTAAATAGGTAAGTGATATTTAACTAATAAATGAACTAATCAACTAATAAAATTATGAATTATTTAATGATTATAAAATATAAAATTTTAAAAACAAACTTGCTAATTGATTAATTAACAACTAAACTAAAAACTAACTAATTATTTATAATAATAATCATCAATGTCATATGATTACTGAATTAATTATATTATTGATTATTATTAAACTAGATAAACAGTAATAATATATAATTATATATATATAAACTATAATAATCTATCAAAAAAATTAATTAAATAATATTGAAATTATTAACTAATTATTAATAACTAATAAATTATTATTTCGTAACCAAATAAATTAATATAATAACTGAAATATTTAATATTTAATAATTATTAACTATTAAATATAAATATTGAATACTAGTTTTTAAAAATTTAATAATATAATTAAAAATTATATTAAGCTAACTATTTTATTAATATTATTCCCATTATTATTTCATTTATATAATTAATAATAAATTTAAATTTAAATATTTAATATTAGCAATAACATTAATTCAATTATTATTCATATGATTACTTCACTTATTAAAGCTATTTATGATCTATTACAATAAATATTTTATATTTTTAATAAATATATATTTCGTTTGAAAATATTTTTTTCATTTGCATAATAATTTATTAGATTTCCATTCTAATTAATACAGTAATTATTATAAAATATTAAAATATTAAAACTGAAAAAAAAAACTACATATCATTAATTTACTATAATCATTGAATTATCAATAATTACTAAATATCACTTATAAATTTGAAATATAAAAACTTAGAATTATACATTAATATTTCCTAGTAATTATTATATTAATTTAATTATATTTCATAATTGATTATTTATAATAATAATAATACTGTAATTTGTAGTTAGCATAGGTTAGTTATTTTATTATTATTATTATTATATATTATTATGTCAATTGTTAGAACTATTATGATTAATTTTAATTAATTTTTCATGTTTTAATAAATAAAAATGAATTCTTAATAAGTACATTAGTCATTTGAAAATAATTTATTACTAATATTAAATATATTTTCTATTACATGTAATTTATATAAATATATAATATAATATTAATATAAATAATAATAAATGTCATTTGTAATAATTTAGGGAAATATAATAAGATGGTTTGGATAAACTTTTAATATGGGCATCATATATTTAGCCAATATCTTACATAAAATTTTAAAATATTCAAAATATACATTAATCAATGTAACCATAATATTAAGGCCATTTATGTTAATAATAATATTTGAATAAACATTTAATATGGTTTTTTATGTAAATTCAAAATATACAGTTATAAATTTTAATACACCGAACTATATTCCTTAGAATTCACAAAATACACCTTTGTATATTCATAAGGTTACAATTAAATTGGTCACACTTGCAATTAATGGGACATAAATTGTTTTTCTTGGATGAAAATTAAACTAAATGATGTTCACATGGAAGGATGAACACCAAAATAGTTGTAAATTAGTTACATTGTAATCGCAAATATGGCCAACACAATAAATAGTTGCAAAAATGTCCAAATCTAGTTGCAGATAATTAATAGTTGCATGTAGTTGCAAATATAATGATTACATTTTGGCCAATTTCTACTAGTGTCATATTTGAGGAACAATAACAACCATCTAGTTATGTTTTTTGAAACTTGTGGTTTGTTGACCAAATAAACCAATGCCATATGATCTACATAAAAGACAAACTTATTGCCCAACAAATAATGTTTGAACTTGTGCAAAGAAAACCCCATTGTTAAAGCCTCTTTGTATGTTATGCTATAATTTTATTTTGTTATGTTCAAATGCCTAGAAACATACACTATTGGTTGATCATTTTTCCTTGCTACATTCTGAGACAACATAGCCCCCACAACTAACAAGGACACATTTGTATGAACATGATATTCCACCTGCTAATTTGGTGATATTAGTATCAGTGCTTCAATATACTTTTGTCCAAAGAAAAATGTCGTAACCCTAACATTGGGTTCATAACTAAGTGTGAAGTGTAAGGGCCCATGAGGCCGAAAGTGTGTTTAGGTGTGAAACACACTTTCACAAATGGGGGAGAGTGCAAGGGGTGAAGCCCAATGACTCCCAAGTGCACTTCCATTTTGGGAGTTGCATTCATGCGAGAGTTGCAAATGTTTAAAACCTTGGTTGGAAAGGCAAAAAAACATAAAATTGGGCCCCCAAGCCACCATCAAAAAGGTCTTGAAGCATAGATGCTTAAAGTGGCTTTGCATTGTTCATTTAGACTTGATTTGCATGAGTTATGATCAAAAGAAGGGGCTGTAGTCAAATAGGGAATTTGACTCCCAACCACAAAGCCCTTGAAAGCAGGGGTCAAATGAGGTTCGATTCAACCATAATATACACTGTTGGAAAGATATTTTCAAGGGCTATAAGATATTGCCCTTTCATTCTCAAAACTGATTTGATTTGAAAAAGACATGGGCGTCCAAAGTTTTGGGATAGTAAAAGTCCTAGTTTTGGGACTCCCACTTAGGAGTTTCAAGGAAAAGTGACATTTGGATGTAGTCCTTATAAAGAGGCACATAATATACCATAGGGAAAAGAGTGGTGCTTCCTCCCAAAGGTTACGGGTCATGTAAAACTTGTGTTTGAGGTTGTCCCTACTAAGTCCGCCCCACCATTTCCATTCGATTTGCACCAATCGCCCTCTTTTCTAAGTTGTGTAGGTTGATTTTATTTTGAATTCTTGCTTGTGAGTTCATCCTAGTCCCATCCTGAAGCTCTAGCATGCCCTCTTGCCCTTGAAGTTTTAATGAACATGCGCCAACTTTCTTTTTCTTTTGTTGTTTCGTTCTAGGACCCACCTTTGGGTCTCTTGAAGAGTTTGGGGACACGTCAAAAAGTCTTTGTTTTTTTTGTCAGTTTAGTGATAGGTGCTATAATAGAAGCAAATTTTTTTATAAAACATTTTGTAAAACTATGCCATCCCATTGAATATTTGAATTTGTTGGGGATTATTAGGTGGTGGCATGTTTACAATTACTTGTATTTTCTTTGGATTTGGTAGTTTCCTTTCCTTCGAAATAATAAAACCCAAAATCATCCTTGAAAATACCATAAATGCATTTTTTTGGGATTTAAATTAATGCCATATTCATTGCACTTATGAAAACATAATCTAAGCTTCTACAAATGACTCTCCATGTCATTATACATCGTATAGTCATCTAGAAGTATTTTCATAAAATTGTCCAAATATTCTTTGAATGCTTTCACAACTTTCTAATATGTTGGAAGTCCATTTTTAATTCCAAATGACATCACCTTCCATATAAAAGCCCCCTAATCTGTAACAAATGCATTCTTATATCTGTCCTTTGGAGCTATAGATATTTGATGATATCCTGAATATCCATCTAAGAAGGAATATGCCTCATACCTCACTATTATGTTCAACACTTCACCCGTGAAAGGTAATGGGTATGGATACTTCTTTGTGGTTGCATTTAATATTCTGAAATCTATACAGATTTTTGACTTGCCATTTTTCTTGGGTACTACTACTATGGGTGACAACCATGTAGCTTCTTTTATATATTCAATGAATCCAACTGATAACAACTTATCTATATCTTGTTTGACTTTTGTAACATAGTTTGGATTTAATCTATACTTGGTTTGATGTGCCAACAGTATAGTGATATCCAAGTCAATTTTGTGTTGTGTTAACTCTAGTGGAATCCTTTTCATATTTTTGTATGTCCATGCAAAAACATCTTTAAATTCTTTCAATAGTTGCTCCACTTCTAGCACCTTGCATGTTTTCCAACTATGCATTAATTTTTACCATCTGTGGTTCTACATCAATTCCCAAATTGAGCTTCATCAATTATTGATCTTTTGTTAATGTCCATCTAACTATCTGCAATCCCTATGCTTTGATGTTTGCTAGAGTTTCATCCATTACAACACTCCTTAGTTAATGTCCATAGTATGTCTCTAGATACATTTTATCCTCTAAAGCTACTTTTGGCTCATATCTATTGCTAGATATCTTCTTTTCTGTGTTTTGTACTTCAAATCCCTATTTTGAAATACTAGTCTTCACATATGTATCCATGATCCCCACATCTATGGTTTTCATAGATTAAATTGTCGTAGGTAAACTGATTATTCCTATGGAGAACAATTTTGGTTTTGTAGCAAAGATGATATCTTCTTCTTCATTTGTGATGCCATTTTGATAATAGTAGCATAGTAACATTTATGGTCTTCTTATTTCACTTCCCAAATGTTTTGTTAACCATAATTGCACTACTAGAAAATTTGGGTTTTGCTACTGTCGCATGCAACTAAAATTTTGTGTAGTTGCATAAGACAAGTTGCATGGGACATGCAGTTGCATGTGACAATATGTATGTAACATGTATATACGGTGTTAGTATACATGTTCATACATACATACCAATCTAATGTAGTTGCACCTTATGTGCAACTTTCCTGCAACTACATACAACTAATGAAAATATGACACATGTTTAAAAATTAGACAACTAGCTTGTGGACACATGTCATTATTTAATTTTTTTGTGTTTTCAAAATAAAAAATTCATTGGATTAATCTTAATCATTAAAATTTTTGTCACTAGGATGATGACACGTGGCACACCATGGAACGTTCATTGACCATTTGACACATGTTCAATATTTTAACACCAATTATATGGTGACACGTGGTAATCAAGGTCCACCTATTTAAAATTTTTTAAATATTAATTAATGAAATCTAAATCATTTAATTTATGGCTAATAAGATGTTGACACGTGGTGTTTAGGTGTGTAGATAATAATTAAACCCTATTAAGTAAGTAGGTTTATTTAGGTATGTAAGTAGATTGAAAAATAGCTAGGTTTAGGTTATATAAGTAGGTTTAAAATAATCCGATTTTACTCTCAAGTTTGACCATTTCATAAAGGTCAAGCTTTTTTCATTCACTCATGCCCAATGGCCCTTGGTATTTGGTTTCAACATGACTATTGCTCCTAGTTATATACTGAACCAAATAGAATTAGAAGCCAAAGGATATGGGTTAAAACATTCCATTGCAAACCTCATGGACCAACCTAATTGCACATTAGATGCAACTACTGTATTAAAGTATAACAGCCAGGGGAAGGCTCTGTTGCTTTTGATGTCCAAACAAAACTTGAAGCCCTCCTCTTGGCGCATCTAACACACTAAAAATTGTTGAAAACAGATTAGAAATGAGAAAGTTATGGCCCCCCAAAATAAAGGAGGTCAAAAAACTCAAATTGTGTTTTATTAAGGCCGGTTCTTAAACACCTAGAAAGTTCATTTTATGTTGTTTTTTTGCTATTAGAGTTCAAATGTGATTTGTAGGAATTCAGATGGCGCTTTTACAGCACTTTAAATCGTTTAAAATGAACAAGAAATAAGAAAGTTATGAGCTTTGAAAGTAGGAGGGGTCCTAAGAAAAAAAACAAAAAAAAACGTTTTATAACTTGGAAAGTTTATTTTTCTTATTTTTCTTCTTGTTAGTTTTTCATTACTCCTTTTCTTTTGCACTTCAAAGGTGATTATAGGATATTTAGTAATTATGATTACTTAATGA
>Ga0116227_10005365_pt1 | contig 27044 bp, 13 predicted proteins | sample S1TSphgellanicum_FD_89693 | JGI IMG/M metagenome (GOLD analysis project Ga0116227, IMG submission 89693) | Host-associated microbial communities from peat moss isolated from Minnesota, USA - S1T2_Fb - Sphagnum magellanicum MG | ecosystem: Host-associated > Plants > Peat moss > Unclassified...
TAAATCAATACCTCATTGGCATGGAAAACCCTCAAAGACTAAAGTTAAGGTGCTTCATAAGAAGGTGGCATTTGTGAACGCTTGGCCCAATCTCAATGTCATTTTGCAAAAGAGGCTAACATTGGATTAACCACTTGAGATGAGAAGTAGAATATCCCACTTCATTAGTGGTTTAAAATCCAATGAATCTTATGTTGCTATATCACGTATTTCCCTTATGAAAAGATGCTTAATGATGTGTTTTGCTTGTGTAAAATATCCTCCTTAATTGAAGTTGAAAAGCCATTGACACATTCATCAACGCTGTTTTGCTTTCTAAGTGGGTGACCTCCTTGAGCTTTTGACAAAAAGGAGCCATTTTGTGTGGAGCCAACAAAATGTGAATGAGTGCCAGTTTTTCACCCTTCCTCAAGACCAAAAAAAAATTCCCAAACTGTGTGTGTGTGTGTGTGTGTGTGTGTTTTTTTTTTCAATTTTGGGATGTTGCTCAAGTGATCAGTATTAATTAGTTGAAGGTGCCTTTCAAGTTCAGAACTTTTTTTTCTTGGGACCATGAGCCTGTTTGATTGGCTCATCGTAAACAAATTCTGAAACTTTGCAGGTTCCTTGATGTAGAAGTATTCACTTCAAACATAAAATTGTATAAGTCCCCATATTGGCCACTTACATAGGTTTCAAGAGGACAATGTTGGGCCAAGCATATGGGACAGAGTGAGGTGCTATTAAGAACATGTTGAGGAACAGATTGGGAACGTGTTGAGAACTGGTTGGAAACTTTATGGGAACACAATGGGAACAATACATATCCAAAAGATCCAACACTCTCCCCCAAAAAGAAAAAAACTGGCCCCTTGGGTGCATGTTGGACTACGGAATTCCAAAAAGACCATGAAAAGAGTGGGCATGGGCTTGATTTAGAGTGGAATATTCTTTGTCATGGGGTCCCAAGCCAGGGAATATTGGCTTGGGCTAGGGGCCCAACCCCATAAGATTCCCTTGGACATGGGCCTCGACATCTTACAGATTTTGTTAATGTCATGTCCTACACCCTGCATGGTTTTTGTCCTTGGCCCTTGGTAACACGGTTAGTATCAATATGGCCCTTGGTAACATATTTGGCCCATATTGGTCAATGGGAACAACTATTGGGAAAAAAACCATATAATTTTATTCCATATTTCTATACATATGAAATCATACATCCACGATGATCATCCATGAAGGCATGGTAACATTATGAAATTTGATCATGGCTTGGAGTATGCAACAAGAAAGTTTTTTGGCCTATAGCCTTGATGCACATGTTTCATACCCCTCTTATCTTATTGGGGGAGGGATTGCCACATCCAAGCCCCCCCATGTACCTTGATGCCATTTTGTCCCAACCCCATGACATCCATGATTAGGACCCCAAGCCACTATGTCCCAAAGAGGCCATGAAATGAATGGGCTTGAGCTTGGGGTTTTAAATAGAATTTTTTTTGTCCTAGGGTCCCATGACAGGGAATATTGGCTTGGGCTTGGGGGTAAACCTCATATCATTCCCTTGCACAAGGACCTTGAACATCTTGCAAACCTTGCCATCATGTCACCATGTCTTGCACCTTGGATCACTTTTTCCTAGCCCCCATGTAGCCTAAGGTCTTTGTGTTAGGCCATATATAGAATTCCAATCTAGCACACAATGAACCCTAAGTTGCCCAAACCTATGGTAATAGAATATTTTAAGCTTTGATCACATCCCCAAGTCAAGATTCCATTCATGGGTTCCCACAACATGGAATTTTTAAATTTTTACCCTAGGCCAAGCCAAGATTTCAAATTTTAATTTACCCCACAACTTCCATGGCCTTTTTGCAATTGTCCCAACCCCCATGTAATCCAAGGCCATTTTGTCTTTTCAGGCCCCTAAGCCAACTTGTTCTAGTCCCCCCACATAGCCTAAGGTCAAGTTTTGTTGGGTCCCAACCACCCTACCTCAAATCAACTTATCTACAAAATACCAAAAGAGCCATATTTGTACATGACTTCAACTTTAGGCCAAATTGTTAAATAACATTTCAACCATAGGTCAAAGTGCTAAAAACAATTCCAATCCTAAGTCAAAATACCAAAATTTTAAAAAACTTAGGCCACATGCCAAAAAAAAATCATAACTAAGTAAGGAAATATAATAAAAAATTATCCCAATTGAGGCCAATATGCATATGCAAAACTAGTTTTGTTTAGGTGGAATAAATGTTTTTGGCTTCTAGTTTAACACTAAGCCAATATAGGTGTAGGTTTTGCAAGAACATTTCCATTTTTTTTTCTTAAAGGCTATTGTCATATATTTGCAATTGCTTCACACATCTAGTTGGCAAGTTGTCATGTACCAATATGGCAATGCAAGTATTGCAAAAACTCACCAACATCTATTTTATGCCCTCTTCACACCCTAGATGAAAATAAAATGTTAGCCCCATATGCGGGTATTGCATTTGAGATACTTTACAAGCTTGAGTCCTCAATGTGATTTTTGCCATATCGATAGAAAATTCAATGCATATTGTTAAATGACACCATGTCTTTATCAAGTGAAATGAAACACAAAACTCATTTTGGAGACTAGGAGGAAAAAACAAAGAAGATAATAAGTCTCAAAAGGAGGAGGAGAATAACCTTGAATAAAAATATATACACATTGTTGCAAAATGTCAGTTTTTGTCAATTTGTGAAAAGTACCCAAAGAGGCAATGATCCACATGAATTTGGAAGTAAATTTGGCTATAACCTAGATCATATGATTTGAATTTTCAAAGAATTTTTTTCTTATTGGCTACCTACTTAAACAATGTAAAGAAGTTTGGTGAGGTTTCTTAAATGTTCTTACGTTTCATAGGATTTGTTATTATTTTGTAAGGAATTTTTTTTTGGCTTTGTATTTATCTATTTTCCTTTTCTTTTGCTTCCTTCTTTTTCTAAAATTTTGTTTGGAATGCTTTTTTAAAAATTGTCCTATTTTTTTTTAAAAATTCATTATTTTTCTTAATTTTTTTCTTTTTGATATTTCTTTTCTTTCTTTCTCCTAAATTGATTGTCTTTTCATTTTCTTTCTTTGTCTAGTTTTCCTTTTCTGAAATATTTTTCTTCCTTTTCTTCTAATTTTTTCCTATTTTCTTCATTAAATCCTTATTTCTTTCTTTTTCAAATTTTTTGCCTTCAACTTCTTTTTTATAGATTGTTATTATTGTTCTTTTTATTCTTCACTACTTTTTTTTTCATTATTTTCCTTCTTATTTATATCCATCTTCTTGTTCTTTTTCTTCTTCCTTTTCGATGGATACTTTGTGCCCCACATGCATGTATTGCACCAAAAACCCCAACAATAGCTACCCATTTTCTCTTTTGATGCAAGTGTTGCAATATTAATTAACTCAAACATTTTTATGAGAGGATTGCAATATTGATCAAAAAACCCAAGTGCATATTGTTTTGGATGTGGGTTGCTTAATCACCCAAAAACTAATCAATATTTTTTTCATTTGATTTTGTCAAGCCTAGCATTAATCTACTTTATAAAATTTATTCCTTGAATTTATTATACCAAAAAAAAAAATCTCCTTTAAATCAATTTTAATTTTATTTCTTTTTTCAATATTCTTTCAATTTCTCCTTTCAATATATATATATATTCCTTCTAGATGATTTTTTTTAAAAAATTATTGGTTTTCCTTCTTCTTCTTTCTTTCTTATTCTACTTTTGTTTCTTTCAATTTCTCCTTCTAGATTATTTTTCTTCCTCTTTTCATAAATTTTCTTTATTCATTGTGGATACATATTTTTCTTGCAAAATGCAGGTATTACACCAACCACTCACAAACCCATCGATTTATTTCTCTTTGATGCAGGTATTGCATGAACCACCCAAAAACCGGCCCGTATTTACTTTTTGATGTGGATATTACATCATCCACGCACAAATCCAAATGGTATCTTTTACACTAGAAGAAATCAAGGTTTTTATAATTGATTTTTGCAACTAGTTTTTCGTCATAGACAACATTTGCAATTAAATTTCCTTTAGTTATGTTGGACAAGTCACAACCGACCTTAGTCAGAAGCAATAACCATTCATGGATGGAAAGAAAAATGAACAAAATACATATTCATTCATTGACCCATTGTATATTTATTGTCACTTGCAACTAGTTTACAACTAATTTGGTCAACCTTGTGTTCCTATCATATCCTGCCATGTGTCATTAATTTAAAAAATTAATTATTATTTTATTTATGAAAATTTGAAATAATCTAAAATGTCCAATTTCTATGTTTGGATGGTTTCATATTATGCCACATGGCATAATCAAAATGTGCCATGTGGCATATTAATTTTAAAAATTCAAAATCTATTTAGGTAGGTAGGTATGTAAGTAGGTTGAGGTAGGTAGGTAGGTTTATTTAAACTAAACACCTACCTACTTATTTAGGTGAGTAGATAGGTAAATAGTTAAGTGTATAGGTTGGTTAAGGATGTAGGGTCAAATTTTTTCCAGTCATGTATTTTTGAGTATTATTCATCATAACTTTTAGTTCATACCTTCAAATTGAAAATCCAAGATCACTTTAAATATCTACACTTTAAGAATTTTCCAATGTATAAAAGAAATTTTGATTTGGACAAATTTTACCCCTAGAAAGATTGAAACATTCAAGATCTTACTCTAAGGGGGAAAATAATCCCTTTCTCCCTGGGGTAGAAGGCAACATTAATAATAAAATTATTATATAAAATTATTCATTATAAATTATTAATATTTATTAATTAAATTAGTAACATATATATAATTAGTTTCAGTATTTATTATTGATATTTAATACTTGTTAATTAAATAATATAATGTTGTAATTAACATTTTAAATAAAGAACATTTGACTTGAACAAATTTTACCCCTTGTAATTTTGATTCAAACATTTAGAAACTTGTTCCCCAACCAAGGGAACATAGTCCTTTTCTCCTTGGGAGAAATTGCTCCCCAAGGGAACATAGTGCCTTTCTCCCTAAGGAAAATCGCTTTTATGACTGGAAAAAAAAAATTCTACAAAAAATAGAAGTATTATACATCACCCCTCATATGCACATGTTTATCTTAATATCCACCCATATATTATTGAATAAAATACATATTATACACCATTATAAATCCATACATCTTAAAATACTCAAAAATACACTTTGAATACACATTAGTTTGCAACTCATTTGACCATATTTGAACTAATGGAACATAAATGGCTCTTCTTGGATAAAAACCATGTTAAAAATTGTTCAAATGGAAAAATGAAGAAAACATTAATTGTAAGGTAGTTGTAATGTAGTTGCAAGCACAACTAAATGCAAAAAGTAGTTGAAGAAATAACCAATGATAGTTGCAAATGATAAATAATTGCAAGTAATCACAAATTGATTGGTTACAAAAACCCAATTTTCTTCTAGTGTAGGCTATGGGTAAAACTGCCCATCACCAATCATTGGTTGGTGATTAAACAATTTATTATTTTTACTTTTTTTTGTTTATTTTGTGTGACGTGAAGCATCATGGGAATGCCAAGGCAAGCTCTACATTATATGTTTCAACTCCATAGACAAAAGATCAACATAGAAAAACACAAAGTATTTCAAAATCACGTAGTGTGTTTTTTTTTATAATGACCTTTTATTTCTAAGCGTTATATCTTCCTTGTTTTTTGTTCGTTTTCAATGATCTAAAATGTTGTGGGTGCACCAAGTTAATATTTACATTAATAATTTGAACCCTAGTGGTAAACGGATAATTGAAACTAAATAGGTACTACCGTAGTATGAACTTTATTGCCATCATTGCAGAGCTTTGACCTCCCCCAACAACAAACTCACCCAGAAATAAAGAAAATAAACTTACCTTGTTTTTTTAGGGGAGGTGATGGCACAAGGAAGAGAAGAAGGAAAAGAAAAAAAGAAGAAGAAGGAAAAAACTAATAAGAAGAAAAGCAATGATGCAAGGGGGAGGCATTGTCAATTTAGTTAGTGACTTGTTAGGTAGGAGGGTTTAGTGGGTAGGTGAGGTTACCAAGTAGGAAAAGGGGAAGAAGGAAAGGAAAAAAAGAAAGAGAGGTAAAAAAAGGGAAAAAAAAAGGAAAAAAATAGAGAACATTTAACATGCACTCGTGAACAATCTAATTTTTTTCTTTTTGAGAGGGTGAAGGGAAAAGGATTTTTTGTTGGTTTTAACCTACATAGGCATTATGCCAACACCTTTTGAATGGGTATAGGGGTCAGAAAATCAAAAATTGGCTGAATGGATAAGGTTATAGGTTTGTGTGTAAGTATTTCATTGGTCCAAGCTATATGGAAAGGCATGTGTAAATTTTGGGTGCACCCATCCAATTGATAGGTTGTTTTGAAGTCTACCCATCTACCTGTTGGGTTTCTTTTCAAAATATGAATGTTGGGTAATTGATTTAATCATATCTCTATATCATTTTAGTTTTTTGGGTTGTCACTTGCATTTTTGTATCACGAGGTTTCATATCATTATGAAATGTAAAAAACAATTCATATGACTAATTTTTTAATGAATTTTTCTTGATAAACATACAAATAATTAACTTCAATTTCTTTAAATCTTATTAAAATGAGATTTGAAAAATTATGCAAGAATTGATTAAAATAAAACACATCAATTTTTAATTAAATACAAATTTGTTTTTGAGATATACATGTTTTTAATTTATTTTATTTTAAAAGCTTCAATAAGGTTTTGATGAAGATTTAATATAAAAAAATATAATGAAATTAAACTTTAACTAATTTTTTTTGTATTGTTGTTGCCTTGTATGTTTTAAAAAGTTATTATTGCCCTAAGATAGTAGATATGCGTGTATGATTTTAGGTTTTAACAAACATGCATGGGGCAAACACAACTAATTTATAAAGTTGGGTGGGGGTGCAATGGGGTTTACAAGTGAAAATTTAAGGATAGCAAAGAGGTTAAAGTATTTAATTTTTTTTTCCTCCCTCATGGGTTTGTTTTTTATTATGGGGTTTCAATGGGTATAAGGAGTGGATAATTCAATTAGATTGAAAGAATTACAAGTTGTAAATTGAGTTTTTTAAAAAAAGGATGAAGGGTTAGGAATTGTTTTTTTTTTCTTCCAAAAGGGATTTTTTTAGGTCAACAGGGGAGGATGTGGTAATTCCATTGCTTTCCAAAGGAGGTTTTTCTTAAGGGATTGGGAAAGGTGAATTGTTTTTTAGATGGGTACTAACCAAAAATTTTGTTTCTTGGGTGACATGAGAGGAAAAAGTTTGGTGGTTTCTCAAGGTAGGAAGGTGGGATTTTGAAAAATTTCCAACAAATTATTTTTTTGGTGGTGTGGGATGGGGTGGTTGGAAAAAGGGGGTGGGTATACTTTTTTTCTTTTTTTCTTTTGTGATATGGTGAATTAATGAAGATCTTTTTCTCAAGAAAATATTTTATAATTTTATTTTATTTTTGGGAATGAAAAATTTTCAACAAAAAAAATTTATTTAAAAATTTAATATAAAGAACAAATAATATTTTTTAAAAAATTGAACTTTTTGTGTATCTAAATTTTTTTATGCACATGATAATTTTGTTAGAAATTTAACAAATAATAATAATATATTTGAATGAAAATGAAAAAAATGGTTAAATAATGGAAAAATATTTAAATTTTTTGTATTAATATTTTTCAAATCTAAGTTGAAATATTTAAGGTTCGAGTGTAAACATGAGGCGCATAATTAAAATTCATAAGATGCCAAGGGTATTGATGTCTTATTCATTATTAGACCATAATCTATTTACCAAACCATGGTTCATCAATATCCATGGTTAATGGTAAATATTTACCATAATCAAAGTTACTAAAAATCAATAACTAAAATTTATAATATGCCAAGGGTATGAATGTTTTGTTCATTATTAAACCATAATTTAGTCACCAAACCATGGATATGATCCGTTATTGTTAAATTAAAATCACCATAGTCAAAATTATTTAAAGTCCATACATAGTAGAAAAAGGTTTAGGGTTTAAATTAAGTCCCTTGTCGCATGTGAATATACCATTTTATGTTTGTTGTCTTCTTTTTTTCACAATAAGAATAATGTGCTTCATTTAAATTTTCACCATTTGTTTTTTTTTTCCCTTCCTTTGCAAGTTTGTGTTTTTACAAGTGTATGTTTTGCCAAATGTGTGTTTTTGCAACTATTAATTTTGCCAAGTGCTACTTCATTTTTTTATTGTCTAATTCATTTTAGTAATTTTATTTATTTATTTATTTTTGCACAATGGCTGTTGTTCTAGTGAAAAGAAGCTAGATTAGTTGTTACAGTAAATGATTTGGATTTTGAAATTAGAGATGTTACATTTGAAGCAAAGGTGTTTAATAGGTATGGCACCTTTGATTGAATTACAAATAAAAACATGAAAAATCCAAATTATGCGTATTTGCATTGTCATTTGTTGGACAAGGCAGCTCTAACCACAATCACTTTGAAGGTGAAACTGCCTCATATAAAGATGCATGAGTAGCATTTGTAAAAAGGCATGTTTATGAGGATGTAAAATTGAATCAAAGTCCAGAAGGGGTTTTGAAAAAGGTGACATGCATATTGTCATTATAATTGAGTCGACAACCATTGTGTCATCAATTCCTCCATTTTAACTTGAGGTAGTTCCCATGTTTTTCCACATGGATTCCAATAGAGAATTTAGAAATTTTATTCAAAGTTGGAAGTTTGTGACCATTGCTATCATTATCATTAATGTAAGGGGAGTAAAGGGTAACAAAGGTGAAAAACAATTGTTGATTGTAGATGGAGAAGGTGATTTTGACTAAGACATTTTTGCTCTTGGTAACAATTTTCAAAACAAAATATGAACAAGTTTTTCAAACATACAATGGAGGCCAATGTGCTATGGTTTTAATAAAAAATGTGACAACAACATCAAAACGAGATCGATATTTGAAAGCACACGATTACACAATTTTAACAAAGGTTGTTGATGAAACTACTCAAGCTTGCCTTTTGTAGTTACACAACAAATTATCAAGTATTCAATCTACATTCAAAGAGGTAAATTCCTTTGCATCATTCAATGTTTTTTTCAAATTTACACAAAATATCATATAGAACCTAATGTTCATTTCATGACCAACTATATATTTTAAAATAATGAAAGATACGAAAACAATGTAATGAAACATAATTTTTCTAAGCATTATTTTTAACATAAAAAAAAATCGGGTGTTCGCTTAATTTTTTAAGGTGGTCCATCAAGTGGTCCCTGGTAGTCCATGATGGAACTACCTAGTGGCCACTTTGTCCTTCCTAAAAGTCCTCTTAGCAATCCAAGGCCGAGACCACTTGGTGGCCATTAGGTAAAAAAAGGTTTACCACCTGGTGGCCACTAGGTGGTCCTTTGTAATCCAAGGTTGAAACCACCGAGTGGCCATTAGGTAAAAAAACAAAAAAAATCACTTCATGGCCACCAGGTGGTCTCCAGGTGGGGGCGAAAAAAGACACCTAGTGGCTATTAAATGGTCTTTCGTAGTTCAGGGTCAAAACCACTTGGTGGTCACTAGGTGGTTTCCAAGAGAGAAAAAAAAAATGATTTAGTGGCCACCACATGGTTTTTAAGCAAAAAAAAAAAAAACCAATTTGGTGGCCACCATGTTGTCTTTCATAATCTAACGTTGAAACAACTTGGTGGCCACCGTGTCTCTAAATTTAAAAAAAAAACATGTGGACACCACATGGTCCCTTGTAATCTAATGTTGAGATCACATGGTGGCCACTAGGTGGTATCTTGAAATCCAACATCGAAACAACTTAGTGGCCACTAGGTTTACAAGTGAAAAAAAATCGACCCAGTGGCCTCCAATGTTGAAACCACTTAGTGGTCTCCGAGTAGGCAAAAAAACCTGGTGGTCTTTAAGTTTCCATGCATGAAAAAAAAATGACCTTGTGCCATTAGGTCGTCCCTTGCAATCTTGTGTCAAAACCTAGCCACTAGGTGGTTTTAAAATGAAAAAAAAAACCAAAAAAAGACATGGTGGCCACTAAATCTCCATGTGGAAGAAAAAAAAAAGACTTGGTGGCCATTAAAATATTTCAACACTAGACTGCAAGGGATGAAGTGGTGGTCACTAGGTTTCCAAGTAGCAAAAAAACGAAAAAACTTTGTAGTCCAGTGTCGAAACGACCTAATGGCCACCAGGTCTCCAAGCAAGAAAAAAAAAAACAACGGTGGCCATTAGGTCATTTATTATAATTTAACATCAAAATGTCTTGATGGCGACTGAATGTTCTTTAGGCAAAAAAAAAACGACCTAGTGATCATTTGGGGATCCTTCATAATCCAATGTTGAAACCATTTGGTGGCCACGACATGGTCTTGAAATGAAAAAAAAATTGATCTACTGATCACCTAGTCATCCATCATAGTCTAGTGTCAAAATGACTTAGTGGTGACCAAATCTCCAAGTGGAAGAAAAAAAAACAATTTGGTGGCCACTAAGATTTTAAGTGAAAAAAAGGGCTTTTGTAATCCAAAGTCAAATTGACCTAATGGCCACCAGGTTTCCAAGCAAAAAAAAAAAAAAAACAACGACTTAGGGGCCACCAAGTCATTTCAACGCTAAACAAAACCCCTAGGTGGTTTTCAAATAAAAAAAAAAAAAAAACAACAACCCCACTTGGTGGCCACCAATTGGTTTTTCATAGTCCAAGTTTGAACATTTTTTTTCCCATGTGGGTAATAAGAAAATTTAGTTGGCTAACCCAACTTTCGTTTTCCTAAGGAGATTCCTTTGTTTTAGAAAAGGAAATTAGGTGGCCACCTGAATCTAATGTAAAAACAATTTATAAAAAAAAACCATTTGATTATTCCGTCCTTGAGGAGAGGAAAATTCGGTGGCTACATAAATGTATTTACTAAAATGGCATATAGAAAATGAAACTAAATTAAAATTATTTTTCTTTACTAAAATATTCTAGAAAACAAAAATCCATGTTCCATTACATACTAGACATAAAGTATAATGTTGTTACTAAGAATGATAAAGTTGTTTAAATTATATAATCCATTGGAATTCCTTTTTGAATAAAAAATATGGGATAAATTTTTTGGAGTGTGTTTGTTCAAAGAAGAATATAAAGTAACTTTAATATGGTAAGGTAGACAAGTATGTGAAAAACCTTTGTAAATAAAATTTTATAACTATTTCCACATTGGTCAATAGCCTTTGAATATTGAGAGGATTTTGTAACCCCTTTCTTGGCACATCTAATGTCACAAAAATCATTGGAATTATTTTTTAAATGAGCAAGATATGGCTTACGGAAATGAAAGGGTCAAAATGTAAGGTTTAAACACCAAAAAATAGTTTTTGTTTTAAAGCTTAAGATATAGATATGTTGGTCTAATATTTTTTCATTTTAAAAATAATTTGTAGAGCTTTAAATTTCATACCCATAGCTTTTTAAATTACTCAAAACGAATAAGAAATGAAAGAAATATATGATTTAAAAAAAAAGAGTATAATATTTTTCTTTTGTGCTTAAATGACCTTTTCTTCTTGATATTTCTTTTGTTATTATTATTATTTTGGTCTTATCTTTAAGTATTAATTATTTAAATTATTAAATTTCCACAACATTTTTTATTATGCACTTCTTATGCATTTCATTTTTTTTGTTTACATATGTGTATGTGTGTGCATAGTTTTATTTATTTCTTAATTGATTTACCTTTTTCCCACATTTTCCTTATGTTTATGTACATCTTCATTTACCTTTTTGTTGAACATTATTTTCTTTTTCAAGTGATTCAAATGTTGTCCATAGTTAACCTTGTTGTGCGTCCATTTCAAAAAATATGTGCAAATTGTCATGTAGCAAATGTCATCAGTTCTCCAATGGGTGGTGTTCATTATAACACTTGTTCAAAATCAATGGTTCAAAATTAGGTTTTTTTCATGGTTCCATTGTAACCAATGATGAACGTGTGTTATTGACTATTGAAGGCAAATGGCTTGAAATAATTGTGCATATGATAGAATCTCAATTCTTGGATTTGCTTTGTTCAAAACAAATTCAACTCCTAATTTCAATTCACATTCATGGTAAATTTTGATTGTCGACCACATTTGCCTTTGTTAGCTTTCAAGAAGACATTTAATAATTTATCCCATAAACGAAAACCATTTTAAAGTGCGAAGGTTTGGTTGTTCTGTCGATATTTATTCCTAATGATAATGTTTAGCATAGTGTGAAACACAAGCTTGATTTTGATGAATCGAAATCAATTTCTAAACAAAAGCTTTCTTAAACATTAAGGTTTTTGATAATTTTTATGTGACCTTTCTATAGTTACCTTTAGTATACAAAATATATATATATGTGGAAACTCCTTATATCAAAATTTTAGTTTAAATAGTTCATATTATATAATCATTTTCATAGTTTTTCTTAAAGGAAAAGGAAAATTTTCATACATTAATTTACATCAAGTGCTAAAAACAATTTAAATGTAACATTTAGTATGTGAAAATAAATTTTCAATGAAAACAAGTTTTCAATGCAAGGAATTTTCTAAAAACATTTAAAAGTTAATAGTCTTAAATGTTTTTTTTAATGTGTTTATGTGGGAACCATGTTTTTGTTTATATAGATATCCATTAAATTGAAATTCATAATAATGGAAACACATTTATTAAATCTTGTTGATTTATCATGTGAACATGTATTGCATTCATATGACCTTCATTTAGTTTCGACATATAAATATGAAACAAGCAATTGTCTTTTGGATTCTTTATTTTATTTATTGGATAATCATTTATCATCTATTGAATTGAAGCAAAATAACATGGCACATTTAAATCGATGTTTATTATGGAATACATAAAAAACTTAACAATGTCATATTCAAGAATTAAATCCAAGTTTTTTGTTTGGTTTGCATCAAGGCATGGTCATCAATGAACATCAATATGTGACAAAAATGACATGAAGTGTTAGTATGTGAGGTTTGTGGGGAGATTTCACTACAATATTTTGGATAATTAAATATTTATAAAGGCCATTTTACATTTGGAATAAAATATTAAAATACATTATGTCTTAATGTGACATGGATTTTCAATTTATCCCCTCGCATATAATGTAGAATTCTCAACATTTTGAACCAATTCAATTTGTTAATGGTATATTTAAGTTTTTGCCTACTTTTCAAATTAATGATTCCAAAGTTACCATAGATTTAGATGATTTTCCATCTATTGGAATTAGTGGTGTAACAACCTCCTATTCAATTATCACAACTAACTACATGTTTTTATTAGAATGAAATATTTGATTTTGCATTAATGAACTTTTTAAAAGATAATTGGGATTCACCGTTAGAGTATGTTGTTTCATTGTTCAACAATTCTTGTAATACAAATATTACTAAAAAAATTTAAAAATCATATTCAATACTTACAATTTTTTTTGAAAAACAACACAAATGTTCATATCAATGAGATTTTGTTTAATTGTTCACTTTAATTTCCCTTACCATTTTTTTTTCTAAAATCCAAAAATTCAAATGGAACACTTTCGTCTGATTATTGAGCCCAATGTAACACTATATATATATATATATATATGGCATTTTATGACAACAATATTTTTGAATTATTGGAGGTTTGTTCAAATTTAATTTATTACACAAAAACATATAAATTGATCAACATATTTCCAAATATTAAAAGAACAATATCACAAATTATGAATCACATGAAATATATATATTAAAAAATCATAAAAATCTTTCACAAATGACAACGTTGAATCATCATATGTTTAATGCACTCTAAAACAAATTAAATAACTAATTTTCACACAACTTTTTGCAAAACATGATGTTCAATCAAATAGAATATAACATAATGTTAATATTAAGGAAAATACACATAATTCAATATACATTGACATTTATAATTAAAAAATCCAAGATGTTTTCATAATTCCATGTTTTAGTTGTAAAAGATTATGTTTAAAAAAAAACTTAAATGTTTTTCAAATCAATTGTCAAGATAACCTTTGATGTACATTGAAATTCAAATAAAACCTAGTTCAATATCATACATATGGACAAGTTGTTTACAGACTATTAATGAAAATTAATCACCCTTATATCAAGTACTAAATCATTTTTTTAGCAACAAAATCATTTCATAAGTCCAAAAATTAACACAATTAAAAAAATGTTTTGTTTCACCATGTTTTGTTTTTGTTCAAATTTATAAACTCTAAAGGTATGGGCAATATAATATGCATGATACTATTATTAATATCTTTGTAAATGTGAGTCAAACTTAATCAATACTACCATGTTTACCATATGATGGTGCAATAATAGGTGTGTTTTTTAAATGACATCTTGAATACAAATCATTTTATATGTTAGGAAATGTTCATCCAAATATGGTGATGGTCGCTTTACGAAATTTAATTGAATCACCATTATACAAAAATTTGAATGTTTTCATCCATCATCAATGGGTAAGTTTGTTTGTTTTGCATATGAATTTAAAATTTAAAATTTTTACTTATAATAATGCATCATTTGATAACTCTAATTTCAATAATGAAAAAATATATTGTACACCAATAGATTCAATGATACATAATTTTTTAAATGCTCCAAAAATAATGGATTGTGAAAATACTATATATTCTATTACCCAAAGTCAAAACTTTCACCCTTTAGGTTTATTTAAAAATAAACATTTAGAGGAATTAAATTTTCCAACATTGTTCTATGGGCAACCTCAACAAATTTTTGATTTTTTTTTATATCAAAAAATAACTCAATGAGAATTACTTCATAAATTTGGGGATTTTTCAACAAATATTTCTAACCTTTTTTTTAAAGCTATTAAAGTTTCCATCCAAAAAGTCATAGGTTTTAATTGGGTGTGAATATGAAAAGGAAAACTATGTGATAGAACTTTAAAAGTTTATTAAATATGAGATAAACCAAATTTAGATAATATTTTCAAATCATATTTAGATTATTGTAATTTGGAAAATTTGTGTAATTCACTTTATCGTTTTGGAAGGTTGTGGAAAAAGTTATTTGCAATGATTTAATAATTTGGTCCTCCAATGTATTTTGTTACTTTTACATCTACTAAAAGATTATAAAATCTTCTCATTAAAGATTTACACACATTACATGTTTCAAGCTTAAATATCCTAAATCAAATAGAAGACCTCTAATTTATTCATATAATAGAATTGATACGAATTAACCTTGTCACATGTGTAAGATATTATGATCATAAACATTTTGTTTCCACAAAGTTATTGTAAAAGATCATTATCTTTTTGGGTATATATATATTGTCATTGAATTCCAAAAGCATGGGAACAAACATGACCATGGACTTTTATGGATGAAAAATTCGCCTATGTATGAAGTGCGCACAAATGAATAAATTGAATAGTTTGTAGACATGTATATTTCTTGTGATGTATCATTGTTACCAAACCCATTATAAAATGCACAACATCAACACACATGTACATGTAAAAAAAAAACCATGTTGTTTGTAAATTTCATTATTCACTGCCTCCTATGTGTGAAACAAAAATTTTAGAATCTCTTCAAATAAATGGAAATTTTCCATTTTCACAACAATACCTCCATACACAAACAAAAATTTTTTAAAAAAATTTAAAAGATTTAAAAGAAAATGATGATACATATATTTTGAATATCTAATTTTTTTAAACCTTAATGAAAATACATATATATTAAGTTTGAAAAGTAAATTAACAAAGCTGCATGTTTTCTTAAAATAAATTCTTAAAAACATAAAAACTAATGCATTTAGTATATATGCTACTCATTTATGATTTGCAAATAAAAATATTCAATTTATCTTGGACCCATATGCACTTCATATATGATAAAAATAGATAAATCAATAAAAAAATGCATCGCAAATAATATATTATAAGGAATCTTATCCATTCCAACCCATGTGTTTGTGACTTTTTTCCAAGTCCACTGTTTTTGCAATTTTAGATATGATTATTTTCTATGGCATTTTGTAAAAATGACCGATAGTTGCATAAACGGTTACAAAGTGATTTGTAATATGCAACTTATATTTACAACTAATGTCGATTTGGATGAAAATGAAAATGAAAAATACATTTATATCATCCATTTTTGGTGGCATCCCAAAATAAATGAAATTGTAGTTTTTTTTGTGATTTGGAAGGCGTTTCAAAGGCCATTGGATACCACATGCCATCTTTTCAACTTGATTTGTAACTATAAATTTTAATTTCAAATGCATGTGTAATCAAATGGGGGAAAAAAAAGAGTTGGCTAATTAAATTGTTAAATTTAGTGGTTTAATTGTTTTCCTTTAATTTTTTTCAATGAATTAATCATTAAATGTGTAATAACGTTTTGTGGGTTTGTGAAAATTTCAAAGGACCCATGGCAATTAATGGTAGAAATAGGACGAAGTAGTAGATATTTGATCATATTATTGATATGTGATAATATTCTTGTATTAATTAATTATTTAAATAATTAGGCTATGTAATTTATTTATTAAATAGGGTTAAAGTTTAGATAATAAATGTAATTAAATAATTAGGTAGGCTATGCAATTAATGTATTATATAGGCAATAACTAGGATAAGTAATAAGTAGCAAATATGTCATATGTATGTGGATTAAGTAATAATTATTCTATCATTTTAATATATGTGATGTTTTGGAATTATTTATTATATTAGGTAGGCAATGTTATTTATTTATTGAATATGCTAGGTAATAGGAGTAATTTATGACCCATTTCATATCATATATTTAATTACATTTTTTTGGTATAGTTATATATATTATAAGCAAAATTGTATAATGTAATTTCTTAAATCAAATAGATGTTTGAGATGTAAAAAAATATAATTTATTTTTACATAAAATTTTATCATAATTTTCAGTACAAATTAAGATATTATATGTGTAAACATAATAAAATTTATAGTTCCATAAAATAATTTAATTATACGGCATTAATCAATATTTAAAAATTAAAATTGATTATCTAGATTAATCTTTTATACCAAAGAAATTTTTTATAATATAATTTTAAAAATTAAATGAAGGTTTAAGATATATAATTTATTTATTTATTTATCAAATTACATTATCCATTTATAAATCATGTGATTGAATTTTTTTTTTCACGAAATGGTCTTTGAAATTGTATTGAATACTCAACTTCAAATATTTTTCTTTTCAAATTGATTTATATTTGAAAAACATAAATCTATGTTTGTATACATTATTGGAAAAATTTAAGTTTAAACTTTAATCTTGTCATTTGGACAAAATCGTAATAAGATATCAAAGTTCAAAAATGATATTTTGTGTAATGTTTGAAATCAAACAAGTTAAATAAAATGCGCATTACTTTGTTTCCACAACAAGTGGGGTGGCTTGGTGGTAAAGGAGTTGATCTCCATCCTTGGAGTTAAAAAAACAATCTTCATGAATGGCATGGGTTGTGGTCAATGTTTGAATGTTGATCAAATATTTCCTACCTACCTAACCAACATAGGCTAGGTGCCTTATTTAGCAACTTAAATTAACTTTTAAAGCCTAGGTTATGTAGTGACATGTATCAATGTGGTACATGTTGAATTTAATGAAATTAGCAATAATACAAATATATAATTTTATTATTTTTATTATTTAAATAATAAATATGATAAAATATAAATAATGCGACTACATTTTTGAGTTGTAAAATTAGTTGTAAAATGACGATGCCACGTAAATTAGTTTGTTTGGATGAAAAATTACGATAAGTCACACCTTTATGCAAATGCATTCGTAATTTGGTGCCATGTATTGTCTTTTGAAACTATAATTTTATGCAATTTGTGCAAGCTGACTAGGCATTGTAGCGAGTCACATGTGGTAATTACAACTAAAAATGAATCGTAAATTTAATCGTATATTTGCAAATTCCTTGTAATGATATACATGCAAATACAAAAATTCAAAAGTTAGGTAATGTTTTTATTAATGCATAACAAACAGTTGTTCAACTTGTTGTTTACCTTGTATTTTCTTTACTATTATATTATTCATTTGGAACATTTCAATTCATGAATATTTTTCCCTTTGAAGAATGTGCTTTTGTGTTAAAATCACATCAAGTTACATTAAATGAATTGGAACTAGATTTCACTGATATAATGTGATGATTGATCATAAACAAATATATTAATCATCTTAATCAATATGAATTGTTGTCATTAACAGAATTTACTTCTTACTATAACATTTTAAAAAAAATTCAAAACATCTCTAACCCAAAATTATTAGGTTTGTAAATTATAATAATATAAATATATTGAAAATTGGTCAAAAAAACAAGTTTTATCGTATTCACCATTTCAAAATTTAGAAAATTCACAATTTGGAACTAATGTAATTTGACGTGATGCATATTGTCAACAACATGATGAAATTTCTGAGATTAAATCTATTTTCAACTATCAAACGCCATATCTAAAATACGAAAAAAATGGATGATTCAATAGATTCAAAATCAAAACCATTACGTTCAACTAACATTTCAATTGATGATATATATAATGAAATAAATGATTCACGTCCTATTAATCATGTAACAAACACAATCAATATTGAACATTATGATTTATGATCTAACTTTGTCATTCAATCACGTAATGGATCAAACCAAAAATCACAATTTTTAAAAGATGAAAATTTCACAAAATCATCATATTCCATGATGATGGAAAAATTTGAAGATCATAATTTACTTAGATAATTAAATGAAGAAAAAATATTAATATTTGATGATGTTAGGCATTAAAAAAATTGTACTTTGATACATCGATGTGTTTATTTTTTATAGGGGCACTAAAACTAATAAAACTTTTACATTAAGACTCATAATTCAAAGATTATTACAATTATACAATAGATACATATTTTTTAATTTAACAAAAACCTGGGCTTTACTTATGGCATCAACAAGCAAAAATGTTTTCAATATTGATAGTTTAATAATACATTCAACATTGAACATACCTGTCCAATGATCCTTATTTAGTTTACCAAATTTATCACCATATTCATTAAACAAGTTTACATATCGATATGTATAATTACAACTTGTTATGATAGATAAAATATCACTTGTTGATGTTAAAATGTTTAATGTTATAGATAATAAATTAAGGTCCACAAAACACATTCAAAACAAATTCTTTGGTGATGTTGATGTTATCATGACAAGTGATTTATATCAAACACCTCATATGAAAGATAATTGGATCTTTCAAAATATCAAATGTTAATGCATTACCACCAAATTTTTGGCAAACATATGTTTAATGTTATGAACTAAATAAAGTTATGCAACAATTTAATATGGTATTTATACAAACTTTGAACAAATTTCGTACTCCAACAAAAAATACAAAGGATATTGAATTTGTAAATTCTATTTGTGATTGATAATTATTATTTTGTATTTATTTTATACAAAAAAAATTGTGCAAAAACATAATGAAAATGTGTTCACTAACACATTAGGTCTCACATTTATTTTCAAAGCAATGGCCATCAATCATCAATCATGCCCACTATCTTACAAACTTTCAAATGATTTAAGTAAAACTATGGGTTTGCATTCTACAATTAACATAAAAAATAATATGTTGGTTAAATTATGTGTTAGTAACTATGTAACATTTGATGGTTTTGTGAATGGGATTGATGGCATTTTAAAACATCAACAACATATTATGAAAAAATCATTATATGGATAATGTTTTGGAGCTTTAAAATTGGAACATTAATAAAATATATATATATATAATTATTATAACGACAACAACATTGAATCAAAATGGACACCAACTAAACCTATCATCAAAGATATAAGAGTTGGTAAATCCCAATCATTTATCATAACAAGGATTCAATTTCCAATTCAACTTGCAATAGTAAGAACCATTCATTGTTCTTAGAGATTATCACTAGATGAATTGGTTTTTGGTCCCACTAATGTTTTAAAAATAGGTTAACATATACGACATTATTCTACATTCGAACAAAAGAAAAACTATTTTTGTTAGCTCCTTTTCAACATGAATTTTTTTATGTGGATCCAAGAATACATGTAAAATGAATAGGTTGAAAACAATTGTGACTTGGATACCATTAATTCTTCAATTAAAAAACTTATATAATTCTCATGTAATTATACAAGCCTTGAATACAATTTCTTTATGCCAACATTATGAAAGTATCAATCATGATCATAATTTTCAAATGTTTCATATCTTATGTCTTATACAAATAAAAATACACCATCCATTGATAGATGTGCACAAATTTATAAATTCATTGAAATATTCATATATTTCAATCCATGATGGCCACGGATTAATGATGATGTATGACATACACATCGATTTCAATTCTTTCAATGCAATAATTAGTGATGGTTCAGAATATATAATAGCAATTTTTAATATTAATACATGAAAAGTAATACATATTGTATGTGCATATATAGTTCATTCATGTTCAATTTCCACATTCATTTTCAAACTATAATTCAATAATCTCCCGAACATTGTCCAATCGTCACTATGGGAGATTTTAATGTTGACATTTTAAAAGACAATAACCAACCAAAAAATAAACAAAAAAATTATATTTCATGGATAAATTTTGATTACAATCGCAATTTAGTGAAAGCACCACAAAAGCTAGATCTCAATTAGACCATATATGGGCAAACGTCCCTGGAAATGAATGTAAATTTGGTGTAACAAAAGCATATTGGTTAGATTTTCACAAATCGATTTATATTGCATTCAAATTACCAAACACACTTCCAATGTATAAGAAAAAACCATTAATGTTTCCAGTTATTTAAAATGTAACATTTGTGAAAATACGCATGTAAATGTTGCATTTTCCACCTAATTAATTACTCTCAAAATGTTGGCACCTTGTGGCTTGAATTTTCATTTTTACATTTTTTTTCATGGACCATGTGCAAAAAAAAATTCATAAATATCAATTAAAAAAACACAAAAAATTTTGAACAATTTTTTTATTCACATGTATACCCATCAAATATCATAACAAAACACCTTTCATGGAAAACTTAAACCCGAATTAAGACAAAAATAAATATAAGAGTTGCCAAATTCTCAAACTTGAAAATGAAAATGAGACTAAAAATAAAAATCCTTCGATGTAAATTATATCCATTCAATATAGATGTTTATTTTAAACATTGAAATACCTCATGCACATTGCTGAAAATTGTTTGCATTATTCAAGTTTTTAAAAATTGGATTAAAATAAAATAAAATTTATATTCATTATTATGGTTAAAAAAAAGACAATGCAACTATGGTTTCAATTTCTAAATATCTACAATGAATTTTAAGATGGTTAGAAAACTTTATTTTTTAGTACAAATGTGAAAAAAAAAATTATGATCTTTCATAAAGCCAAAAAGCTTTCATCCAATATAACTTGAGTTCATAATAGAACATTAAATGTAGTACCTTATTTTTAGGACATAGCCTCTTGTGTCAAAGCCGCTTGTTTTTTTCTTTTCTTCTCCAAGTGTTCCCAAATGCATTCCCCAAGATGTTTCCAATAGCACTTGGGTTTTATCACATATGGTTTGCTCAAAGTTCAAGTCATGTATATAAACTGAAAGGATGAAAACTATGGGAACACATTTGTTTCTATTTTGCGACTGGGGTCCAAACATGTGTTTCCATTGGGGGCATGCCCAATGTTCCAAAAAAATTGCTGATGGGCCAATCAATATGACTCCTTTTTAAAAAAAAAGAAAAAGTTGTGAGCTCACCCATGATCTAATTAATACAAATCACACTATGGTACTAACCAATTCTCCTCTCCCATTTGTTAGATGAGGTGCATCCCAGGTTTTTTTTTGGTTTTGCAACGAGGCAATTTGGTTGGCCCATCATTGAAAAAAAAGAAAAAAAAAACTATGTAGGGTCCTTGAAATAGAAGATTCTATTTTGAAGTATAGAGTTCCTTCCCTTTGGCTCACCCATATAGGTGAAAGGAGGACAACCTTTGTCAAAGCATAGGGGATAGAAGTGAGGTGCTATGGAGAATATGTTGGGGAACAAATTGGGAATTCATTGGGAACTTGAAAGGAACATAGTGAGAACAAATTGGGAACTCATTGGGAACTTGAAAGGAACATAGTGAGAACAAATTGGGAACTTGAAAGGAGCATAGTGAGAACAAATTGGGAACCAGGGACAAATGAAAAAAAATCTTTCATCCCCCCATACTTAAAAGGGAAAAAAGCAAGGCACCTTAAGTGTATGCTTGGGCCTTTCCATTGGCTGCATGAAATTTCTCTTCCCAAAAGAGTTTGTCACCATAGCCCTTCTTAAGAACACCCTATGTATTGAATGGCAGTATAAATTTAATTGTGTTTGGTGACCCTTTTGCATCTGCACATACCTCTCTTGCTGATTGTGCTTATGAACAAGCTCATGCACTAGATACGGCCTGAACCTCTGACTTCAAAGTAGACATTCTTAGCATGAATTAAAACTTGATATTACAATATTCTACCATAAAAGTTCTCTTAGTTCGAAAGGTTATCAACTATCTATATGTTTACAATAATTAGAGAAAATTCAAAATAAATAAATAAATAATGAACAGTTGAAAAGGCCTCATCGAATGAATGAGATTTCTTGAAGATGATTATGTAATTTTTAGAGGATGATATTATATTTTGAGTAATTCTTGTTCCTGAAAATTAATTGGAAATTTTAGATAGTTTTTTCACAACTGGGCTCTATATCAGGGTTGAGTGCACACTTGGAGCAGTTACATAGTCCTTATGTTCACACTTGGGCCAGCAGCACAGGCCACACTTGTAGTTCATTTACAGAACATGATTTGATTATCAATGATCTGAGGGATTTACAAGTGCTGGAATGCAAAACACAGGCAACATCTTTCTTGCTTTGCACTCCCCAAAAGTGAAAATAATTGTGATACTACAATATTTTTCAATAACATTACTCTACTTTCAGAAGAGTCATAATATGAGTACCAGAGAAATAAACTAGAAACTATACTAAATCAATGAATTAACCACTTCAACAAATCTATTATTTAATAAGTTGATATGTGGCTCTAGTTATTCTACAAGTCCAAAATGTTTGTATATGTCATCCTATTTTCACTTCTTCAACCACATGGTGAATAGCCTTGGCAAATTTTTTGATTTTGTCAATTTTGATTTTCTACCTCATTCAAACCATTAGGTCATGGAATCCCCCTTTCTACCAAGTATGTTGCAACCTACCAAGTACATTGACCAACCAAAATCAAAACATTTTTAGGCAAATTGGTCAATGACAAAGGAACTACTAGGATAAACTTGCACACAATACATTGTATGCACTTTGAACAAAATACAAAGTCATTACTAGACACACTCCACCACTGGCAATAAAATTTGTATGTACAAGTGTAATGCCCTTTAGACAAGGTTCCAAAATGAAAGCCCCCCCCCCCCTCTCTCTCTCTCTCCCCCCTCTTTTTTTTTCCTTTTACATTTCCATATCATTACCAATTATTCATCATTATTTATGTCAAATCTCAAAATTTTACCTTTTCATGTCCATTGATGTGTATGCCAAAGGGGTTAAATAGATAGGCTTGAAAGTGATAATCTATTAAACTATTTAAATGCCAAATGGGTTAAAAAGATTGGCTTGAAAGTGATAATTTATTAAACTATTTTAACAACATGGACATGAAAAGGCACATGTTAATTTATGTTTTCATATTCATTCAAGTTGGGCAACTAGGCTTGAACCTTTGAAGAGGGAGGTAGGTGCAAAGAGCAGAAACAGACAAACATCATTTGTTTTATTATATACAGGTATCAAAAGGTATTTGTTCCTTGTTCACATGGTAAAGGTAGTTTCATGAAATAAAATGACACGTCCTGGACAAATGAAAAACCAGGGAGGGTCCCTATTCCACCCACAAAGAGCAAAAACCAGTTTCCACAACTCACCCATTAGCATTCATGGCTCCACAATATAATAATTGACGTCATTTATAATTTTTAAAAATCACAATTAACATATTATTGGCACATGAGTTTTTAATATGGGCAAGGCTGAAACATGTGGGCACAACAACCATGATCACATTTGTACTGAAATAGGTACTGGTGCAAGACTAGTGCTGCCTTTCAATTTCAATTCCAAGAATGAAAAATGCAGCCACAAAACTCTCAAAAATATTATTATTTGTTTGTTTATTTACCATGTTAGTATTTGAAGGTTTGAGCCAGTTTTGGGTGGGTGTTTACATAGGCCTTCACACACAATTAAAGTTATCCATAAAGTAAGGAAAAGACAGCACTAGAACCCTGAGTTTGGTCATAAACGGGGTGCTATTCAAAAACAAACCTGAAGAAAAGAACATTAGCATTCAAAGAGGGTGAAATTCAACACTAAATGCTGAGTTTGAGCATTTCATAATGAGATTTAATAAAATTTCCTTACTTAAGGGATACCACTGAAAGAGGGGGTGGGGCGGGCGGGGAAGAGGGGGGGTGGGTGTGAAAGGAGGCCCAAAGACACGGTGAATTTACTAATTTGTTGTTAATCATATTAAAATTTGAAGTTTTGAGCCAATGTCGAGTGGATGTAAGAGCATCTCCACCGCAAAACTGTAAACAACTCCTTTATGTTAAAATAGAATAGTGTTTAATGATCACTGTCCCCACCCACAAACGTCATAGACGTCCATTTAAACACTCAAAGACCATTTATGTCTTTACATCTGGACCAGTAATAGTCACTGTCCAAATACATAGTAGAAAAAAGATTTTGAAGGGGTTAAAATGACCTCTGCAACATCGCCATCAATATAGGACCGCAGCAGGATTCACGCTATCCTGTTGCAAGATTTAATGAAAAGGGGTGTTTGCAGGCGTGCGGTGGAGATGCTCTAACATGTTATCTAATGCCTTCATAGCAAAGCATCACTGGGCATAAAGATTGAGGCGCACTAGTACTATGGGGCCTCCCACAAGTAAGGTGGGAATTTAGGTCGGCTTTACACTAGGAGTCAGGGCTGAAAAAACTTGTGGCCAACTTTGAGCATTTTTGGCTTGTTGTTTGGCCCCAAGTTACTAATAAATGCTAGAGAATTGACGTCAGGATATAAATAAATGCTGGAACATTGGCCCCAAGGGTTGCAAATTGGCTTCCAAAATTTGATGGTATCCTTTTTTTCAGCCTTGGGGCCAATACAAGGCCATAAAGTTCAGCATTTATTAGTAACTTGGGGTGGATTGAAAAGATTATTTCTATTTCAGCCTTGACTCCTAGTGTAAAGCTCTTAGGGCTTGATTTGAGTTGAACATTAGCCTCGACTCCTAGTGTAAAGTGGGCCTTAGTAAATGCAATTTCCAACCACACACCGGTGGAAGGGTGTACCATACTGGGCCATCCACGTAGGGTGTTACACGCAGTGGAATGCCTGACCAAGAGGTCGTTACAAAAGCACTAGTACCATTTACCCCTACAATTGTAGGAAAAGACCGTAGCAATATTTGTAGGCAAAAAAACTGGCATCTTAAATTAGACTTGCTTAATTGGAATCTCACAAGTGCCAATCACATTTTTTCTTTTCTGCGAAATTTCACATTGTTGTGAAACTTTTGGAAATAATCTATTGCAAATTCAATGATTTTTTTGGAGAAAAATCAGCAAAAATTGAAATAAAAGTCTTGTAAAATCACCAAAGTTCTATACATTTGGGGGGGAACCTTTGTGCTAACAAAAAAAAAGGTGCCCAATCACTGAGCCATCACCGGGGGCATATATATATATAAATTCCTTGAATACTCAAGCTTGATGTATTGCATCAGTTTTTTGAAGGTGAGGAAATTTCAAACAAAACTTGATAAACCCACTCTTATGGTTCCCAATAAATTATTATTTTGGTGATTTTGAGAAATATGCAGTTATTATCATGTGCATCCAGAGATGGTTTTTTAAAATCTTTTTCTAAATTATTTTTTGATATTGAAAATTTGGCAATTTTTCCGCAAGTTTTAGAAAAAAACTAGTCAAATTCACAGTAGAAGAAAAGTTAAAAACACATTATTCATCCACAAATTTCCCAAAATTTTTTTGTTGAAAATAAAAATAAAAATCACTGATCCAAAGACACACACTGAGACAAGTAAAATATAGAAATCACTAGGGATGATAGGACTTTGAATTAAAGCATTATTTACCAGCTTCCCCTATCTTGTCTCCCTCCCAACTAAAAGAAAATTTTAAAAATGATGTAAATTCAACAAACCACATTAGGCCTCAATACTCAATATACATACAACAAATAAACTGTACATACACACATACATACATACATACATACATACATACATAGTATGTAATAAGTATGTATACATATTACATACATGCAAAGCAAATACAAGCACGGAAGAAGTGAAAAAGGGCAGTAAAATAATAATAAAATTACCTATGTCCTATCCCAATAATTAAACCTGAGTGGTGGGTGAATTTAACCACAGAAAGTAACAAATCAGACTTGAGAATAGGAGGTGGGTCCCTGAAGAGTAGAGTAAAAAATTAGAAAAAGTGGCACCCCGTGGGGAACTCAATTGGGAGCGTGAACATAGCAAGGGGACCTCGTGCCCTCTCCTGCCCACCACACCTACTCCTCTGCTGACCACAGCCTCAGCACACGCACCAAAATTTCCGCCCCCCCCCCCCCCCCCCCCCCACAACAAAAAAAAAAAAAAAAAAAAAAAAAAAAAAAAAAAAAAAAAAAAAAAAAAAAAAAAAAA
>Ga0116227_10005367_pt1 | contig 27038 bp, 16 predicted proteins | sample S1TSphgellanicum_FD_89693 | JGI IMG/M metagenome (GOLD analysis project Ga0116227, IMG submission 89693) | Host-associated microbial communities from peat moss isolated from Minnesota, USA - S1T2_Fb - Sphagnum magellanicum MG | ecosystem: Host-associated > Plants > Peat moss > Unclassified...
GGTCCTCAAGACCTTTTGCCTCGCATCCGGGGCGAAGGTAAACTGGCACAAATCTGCCGCCATATGGGCGAGCAAGAAGGAAAGGACGTGGGAATGGGGTGGAGGCGAAGGCCTCAGGTGGATCCCAACTAGACAGGGAACTAGGTACTTCGGGATCCAAGTGGGATTCCACCTCCCCCTCGAGGCGAACTTTGACTCCATGATGGTTGCCCTCAAAGGCAAACTCATTAGCTGGAGTCACAGCACTCTCTCTTTGGCTGGGCGGATCCTGGTGGCGAACCACGTACTGCTCGCATCGATATGGTACTTGGTAGCATGTTGGAACCCCAACCCCAAGATGTGTTGCCAAGTACGAGGGGTTATTCGGAATTTCATCTGGGGCGGCAAGGACACTCCCACTCGGGCCAAGGTAAAATGGGAAACCCTGGCGCTCCCAGCCGCTCAGGGTGGCTTAGGAGTCACCGACCCCAAATCGCAATCGGAAGCATTACTCGCCAAATTGATGGTGAGGGGCCTTGCGCCAGGCGACGAACCTTGGAAGGAGCTGATCAGGCACAATGCCGACCAGACCAGGCTACCAGTCCATGGCAAAGGCCCAACCAACCCCGACCTCAACTGGCTCCTCGCCGCGCCCAAGCTCAAAGACTCCAAGCTTCGATGTGGAAAAGCATCGTAGGAGCTTGGCTGAACGTGAGGTCAAGACTAACTAAATCAGATCCATCAACTGGCGAGGAAATCCTCAGGCAGCCAATCTTCGGCAACCCGTCCATCCTCAACGCAAGCGGCGATCCGCTTGGTGTAAGCGGACGGGGCGAAGGGTCCACCCTGGCGCACTCCGGGTGCACTCGGGTCAAGCACCTCTAGGACCCGGAAAACATGAATTGGAAAGGACTCTCTGAATTGGGAATGAGTCGTCACGCCTCGAACATGCGAGGCAGGGACATCATCACAACAAGTATCTTATGGAGTCCCGACAAGCTTGACTTCCAAATCAAAGTAGGAAATTGGATCGCCAACCCAACCCCCGACACAGGAAACCCGTTCGATTGGGTCTATCAGGTGCTCGCTCTCACCCGTGGAAAGGCCGAAGTGTTAGAATTCCAAAGATCTGCGCCAGACAGCCATATCCATGTAACCTCGCAACACATTCACACGATTCACACGGCGAAATACCGCACGGTAAGAGTCCTACATCAAGAAAAACCTGGCGCAACTCTCAGAGTTTCCAAGGATTTACCGGCCCCGGGTGCAAAAACCCTCACCCATTGGGTCTTCGAAACAGGTTTCATCCGGGACCTCCCATGGGACCCGGGCGAATGGCATTGGCGTCCCAACCCGCCACTCAACGATGCTCCTTTCTTTGGCTACACCGCCAAAAGAGGTTACCTCAACACCCGACCCCCGACCCGCCCCTCCAACATGGCGACTTTCATTCAAGATCTCAATCTCCGCAACACATCCAGCGCCCAGCTAATCGCCAGGCTCTGGCACAACGCGCGACCACGCAAAGTGGGTACTCTCATCTGGCTCACTTTAAACCAAGGCCTCCCAGTAGGCACTTGGCTTCAACTCATGGGCATCGCCCCGCAATGTAAGGTGTGCGATGCCAATGCGGAAGAGACCCCCCAACATTGCCTCCTGGAGTGCCCACTGGCTCAACACGCATGGGCCGCCTTCAAGAGAATTTGGATCAAATGGCAAGCGCCCCAGGACATGGTGATCAACTGGCCCTTCGTCCTTCTGGGCGAGGGAACCAGGGAGAGCGAAGAGGACCCACCTGGCCTCCTCACGTACCACAAGGGCGGATTCACTTACCCCAGGCAACCACTTGATATTCTTCGTAGCTTCGTTCTGTACCACCTTTGGACTGAGAGATGTAGGAAACACTATGGTGAGCAGTATTCCACCTTGAAGGTGATCACCCAGGCTTGGGTGGCGACCGTTGAGGTCGGTATGGCCTCTTGGAAGGCCATTAGATCCCAACGGCGCACCAAAGACCCGAGTGTCCAAGCTAGCATTGAATCTAATTTCAGAAGTGAATGGCTTCACATGAACATCTTGGGAAAGGACAATGCCACCATTGAGTGGCATTTCCTCCCCCCCTTGTATTACCTTCGTTCTTTTAATATGTGATGGGGCTGTTGCCTCCCTCCCCGCTTGGGGTTCTCCTGAATGGTATATAGCCACTGTCTAGCACATAGGGATCTTAAGAAAAGGGTTTTGAGTCAACCAGTGTTGGGTGGATATCATCTTTTATATATCCGCCGGATAGGAATATCTGGTCAGAATTATTTGTCCGAACCGGATATTAGAAATGACATTCCAATTTAAATATCCGGGTTCGATATCTTATTTTCATCTTTTTCTCCGGATTAGGATATCAATCTATCAAAAATCAGTTGTTATTTATCAGTTGGATATCAGTTCCAAATATCAACAATTCGGATTTTTCAAATGTTTACAAAACTTTTAGGAAAAAAACATGAGCGCTCACATTTCACTCCTCTCATGTCAAACAATTGACTATGATAAGCCAAAAGTAAAATATAAATGATCCTTTACATCGTGAAGGCTGAAAAACTTAGAAAGCTCATGTAGTCTTGAAATTTCAAATTCAAAAATACGAAGACAAGTTATTAAAAAGAAAATAAAATGAAACAAAGCTGAAACAAAGAAAAAAAAAACATATGTAAAATAAAAAAACAGGAAAAAACTGGAAAAGATATTTTAAACAGAAAAAAATTAAAAATTAATTAGAACAAAAACCAGAAAAAAAAACTTAATAGAAAAAAGATTAAAACATGGAACAAGAAAAGGAAATACAGTAAAATTAATTTAAAAGAAAAAAGAAAAAAGCAGATGACAAAAAATTAGAAACAAAACAGAGAGCAAAAAAAAGACAAAAAAAAACTTATAGTCATGAAAACACCTTATTTCAAAAAGAATGAGGTTTGTCTTCTTTATACAACCTTCAAACCTCCATCCAATCAAAACAAAAATACAAAAGTTAAAAAGAAACACTCTATTTTGATTATACTAAATATTATCAAAACCAAAAAAAAATTGAGAAACAAAATAGAAACAAAAAATAAAAATAAAATGAAAAAAAGAGAATTAAAAAAATGAAAAAAATATAAATGAAAAAGAGGAAACAAAAGTTATAAAAAAGGAATGGAAACAAATGAAACAAGGAAAGGAAAATACAATAAAATAATTTGAAAAGAAAAAAATAGATTACAAAAAAGTTGAAAGAGAACAAATAGCAAAATAAAGAGAAAAATACTTATAGTAATGAAAAAAACCATATTTAAAAGCAAATGAGGTTTGTCTTCTTTCTTCAAACATCAAACCTGCATCCAAACAAAAACAAATAAAAAATTTACTGAATATTTAAAAACATAATTTTCTTTAAAAAAAGAAAATAGAAAAAAAGCACACCAAAATAAAATGAAAACAGATAAAATAAAAATAGAAATAAACATTAACAAAAAATAGTAAAAAAAAAAGAAATAAACGAAAGGAAATATAGTAAAAACAATTTAAAAAGAAGAAACAAAATAGAGAGCAAACAAAAGAGAAAAGCAATTTATAGTAATGAAAAAAAAACATATGTGAAGAAGAATGTGATTTGTTTTGTTTCTTCAAACTTTAAACCTACATCCAAACAAACAAAAATTCAAAAGTAAATAAAAGAAACACTTATTTCAAGAAATTAAAAAACAAAATAAAAAGAAAGAAAAGAAAAAACAATAAGGAAAGAAAAAAACTTACTTCAAAGGTTGGAACAACTTGCAAGAGAGCAAGGAAAGGGTAAGTAGAGTATGAGAGTAGAATAAGAAAAGGAAAAAAAAAAGAAAAGAAAGGGAGGACAAAAAGTGAGAATGAAAGAGAATTAGAAAAGCCAATTGTGACTTTTTACTCTCTCCCAGAAAAGATGTTAGGTTGTGGCAGTTGCAAACTCAACCTTTTTCTTTTTTCTTACTTAAGCGCTTACTAACTTAATTACTAATCTAAGCTAGTTACTAACTTATATCATAATCCAAGCTTGGATATGATATCCAGTCTAGATATCAACTTCCTTATATCTAACATAAACCTCAGATATCAAGGAGCAAGATATCACATAAGCAATATCCAACAAGCCAAATATTTGAATATCTGCCCAACAATGATTCAAACTCACTAATGTGTAAGTAAATTGCCTTGCCTGCCCTTTGCCATCAAGTTTGACTTGGGCGTGCCAAGGGCTTTCTAACATCTATCCCACATATAACCACGATGGACCCACCACTAACAACTATGGTTAACAATGTATTAACCATCCACATGTATTTACAAATGTTGGACAGTGTCATGTCTCAACAGTGCATCCATTAATTGCAAAACAACACTGATACTTCACATTATATCATCAGACCAAATACATTTGGTTTGGAAACAATCCTAGACTAAACACAAGTGATAGCAATCAACATGAAATGTAAGTGGAATGGTTGGGTCAGATCCCTCCGGAGATCACTCTGGGCTATCATGGTCTTTTTGACATGAATAATCTATTTCCACCCCTGACTATTTCCCAACTTTCCTAACAAACCATCCCTGATGAACACATAGTGAAATCCATGTTTCCAGTCTCCCCAAGCCTAGTTCAAACTCCAAACATAAACTCTCCTGTGGTTCCCACTACGGATCAGTACAATCTGTCAAGCTTCCCTGGAGTTCACTTTACACTCCCAACACCTCTATAAACCCAGATTATTGATGTCATCAGTCACAGACCAGCCTTTAAGTCCCCAAAGTTTCTTATCACACACCCACCATTACCACAAATAACTTCATGTCCGCTCTATTACATGGTTCCTGAGTACTAACTTCAGTGCACAGCGGAAAATTTACTGAAGTCTCTACAGAAACCTTACAATGCTAGTACCACAAAACTGCTTACTAAACTGCACACGACACCTCTTTGAGAAAAAAACCTCTGTAAGTGCTAAGTGCCTAGCTTCAAAAACTTCAGCCCATTTATTTTGCTCCCTTCCTCCTGCCGTCATTAATTCAGCCACCATCTTCGCCGCCAAGCTTCCACCATCGCCAAGGCTCATCACGCACAAGAAAACACACCACCGGCATACATTAAGTTGCCCATATTAGCCCCAACGAAACCTGATCCACACAAACCCACAACGGAGAAACAAAACACTCACTTGCCCTCTCAAGATCAGAAGGCGTCACCATCTTCTCCCTCTTCCCTTGTCTTTTCCAAATTCCGGCATGCTACAACTTCTCATTAGGTCATCATCCAAAGATAATTTCATCCCGACTCCACCTCACCCTACAAAGACACCAAATTGAAGCCCAAAAAGGAAAACTAATTTCTTGCATTGAACATTTTGAAATTGCATCCGAGTGTGCTAAATGTCCAAGTGAGGCCTGTTTGAATATTTTGACTAATGGATCCCATTTTTATTTTTTCAATAAAGTACAAAAGCATGGAACAACTAATGGATCCCATTTTTGTTTTTTCAATAAAGTACCAAAGCACATTGCTCCATGGGCTTAGAAACGTAAAATCTTGTCTGATAAATAAAAACCATTTGTGTGGCACCTTTTTATGCCATAGTGCCAATAATTTCACATTTGTGACTTGTTTCTTGTCTATATGTTTTCTTTTTTCTCTCACAACCAATTAAAAAAATACAAGCCAAAAAAAATACAACTTTTGAAACCCGATATGTGAAAATCAACTTTGAACATCGATGGGTCTGAAATATGGGTGACCTAACACTTTGAAACCTCGATGAAACTATTTTTTTCAAATTTTTGAAACTTTGTTGCATGGAGTGTATAATTTGGTGTATATTTGAGAAGGTGACAAATGGAAACCAACATTTCAAACATGTTATGACCATTTTGGTTGTGTTGTGATTGCTTTCAACCTTACAAATGAACTTGTCATCTTCCAACACCTAACGAACAAGGGCTTTTGTGATTACTTACACTAGTAAAAAAACAAGTTTTTGCAACTATCATTTGCAATTGATTTTAGTTGTAAACAACACATGCAAACTCAAATTTATGTAATTGCTTAAAACAAGTTGCACATGACATTTAGTTGCATGTGACAATATGTATGCAACATGTATATATGATACGAATATATGCATTCATCTATACATATATAATTAGTTGTAGTTGAATTTATACAACTACAATCTAACTAATTGATGTGTCACACGTGTTTTAAGATTGGGCGAATTGTTTGCGGACATGTTTCATTTTTAATTATCATTTATGTTTTCAAAACTAAAAGTTCTTTAAAATAATCTCAATTGTCAAATCCTCTGCCACTAGGATGATGATATGTGGCAAAGCATGGACAATTTGACACATGTCACTATTACAAAACATGGTTTTATGCTATTAACATCATGTTTAAAATGACTATATAATCAATATCTAAACTACACTAATAGTGTGAAGTGACTAAATATGTCCATCATTACTAAGATCAAAAGTAACAATGTCCGTTATGATTAAAAAATCTAGCATTATAATTAAACCAAACAAAATGTTACACACGTGGTAAATGTGGGTGCCCATGTGGATTTGTCTATGTTGACTAATATAACTAACATGATTACAATTAGTCATAAAATATAACACACATGATTATAATGTTATTTTTAATGATGTGGTATTAATAAAATGGAAAAAACATCACGTTTTCATTTTTAAAAATTCATTACGAAAAAAATCACCAAATAAATATTTATCATGATTTCAATTATTACTCATAATTATTCAAATAAATAAATAATTTACAAAGGAAAAAATTTGGAAAAAATGTAAGGAAAAAATGGAGTATGAATTAAAAATTTGCTACTCTCTCACAATTATAGAAAAAAAATTATAAGAATTTACTAAATGTACATGCTAATCTTGAATTATTCAAATTATATGATTCAATTCATATTTGTGATGTATCAATTAACTGCATATATATGTCCAAATTAAATTAGCCCCAAAATAAACCATCTATTTATTTATTTATGATCAAATGACATGAGAAAAATGAAATAATAGAATAAAGTACCTTTTTTTAATTTAATAAAAGAGTAGAATAAAACTAATGTACATATCATTTAAATTTTAAATTTTAAAAAATAAACATTAAGTAATGTATAAAATTATAGTAAAATCCATTGTTACAACAAAAACATTATAACATTGAATTCAATTCTTTTAATTTTATTTAAAATTTTGATATAAGATTTAAGGCATACAATTTTAATACCATAATTTCAAAAGTGATTTTTTTTTTGTTATGACATTTTTAAAGATATTTTTTTGAAACATTAGTTTTTGATAAATATGTGGCATAAATCAGAATATGTAAATTAATGGAATGTCTAAAACTTTGAATTTAAAATATTATAAAATAGAAGTCAATGATGAAAGTAAAGAAACCAAATGTACCCATATAATTATATGCGAAATGTCTAACCCAAAAAAAAGAAAACATTGCTTGAATTTTTGAAACAAATATTCAAAACATGTTGAAATTGAAAGGAATCACAAAATTCAATATGATTATGATAATAAATTAGTTTTTTCCGAAATGGTTATAGGTTATAACTCAATCAAATATTTAATACATTACATATGAATTTTTTAAATAAATATTTAAAACTATCTTTGTTGCACATTTTGAAATGGAAAAAAATCATAAAATTTCATGAAAATTAATAAATTAGATGAGTTTAAATAATATCTAAATTTATAACTCAATTCAAAGTTTCAAATGATGTATTTGAATTTGTGAATTAATGAGTATTTAGAATAATTACGATTTACATATATTTTTGAATTTAAAAATTACAAAGTTCTATGTAATAACAAACTAACCAAATCAATTAAATCAAATAGTGATATTAAGAAAATCATTTTTTTGTTCAAAATATGTGTTTATATATTTTGTGATGTTATTTTTTGTTATCATGTGAAGTGATGGCTTGAACAATATTATTAATATTACTATTAATAAGTAGTAATTATAATGATAATAATGAATAATATTAACTATTCAAATTAATTTATTAATATTTTTATATATCACCAAAAAAATTGGGGTTGTTTTGAAAATTTTGTGGGCTCAAAATTTTGTTCATTTTTGTTTCAGTTCTTGTGGTTTTTTCTTTGAATTTATATTTTAGAAAAGAAATAAATTCCAAATAAATTACAAATTTAAATAGGTTTCAAAAGGTTTTATTTTCCAAATTAAGAAATATTATATTTAAATTTTAAAAATCAATTAAATTTTTTAAAATTAAATATAGTGTGATCTGTTATATTAATTTCAAAACATTGAAAATTTATTTAAATTTTATTTTTGAATTTAATTTGCCAAATAAAATTCACTAAAACCTTAAATTAAAATTTCAATTTTTGTACACATATGTAGTCCATATGGTTAATTTAAGTTCTTAACTACTTTAACCATAATTAATTTAGTCATGGTTAATTTAATCTAGGTTAGTTTAACCCTAGTTAATTTTGCCTAAATCAATTTAACCATAATTAATTTATCTTTTTAGTTAGTTTAGTGATGATTAGTTTAACTTAAATTTAGTCAATGTTAAACCTGAAATTGGTTAACTTAGGTTTAACTTTAGTTAACATGGGTTTAGCCTTAGTACTAAAGGTACAATACTATTGTGATCATCTTGCAACTCTTAGTTTGTGATAAGCTTCATTAATGTCTTGTTTCATATGAACTCCACCCCTTGTCATCTTGCACATGTACATGCACTTTCATCATGGTCTTGCCTCGTAGTCAAGGCCATCACCAAATGAAGAACATCACTTCAATTTTTTAAATGAAAACTTTTTTTTTGTGTCTTTTGTTTCCATATGATCCCACATTAATGGGCACCTAGATCTCTTTGTTCACAAGTGTTGGGATAAACATTGAAAACTATGGTCTTCAAGAATCATAATTGAAAAAAGATTTATTGACTTTGCATAAACAAACCAAGTTTTGGTTTATAATGTGTGAACTTGTATTTAAGTGTATGTGTTTTTTGGGTGGCTTTTACAATTACATTTACCATCTTTTTACATGAGATAAAATAGCCTTACATGATTTTATACTTACACGTGAAATGTATACATATTTTGTATGCATTTACATTTATCTTACTAATTTATCAAAGACCATATACACAATGCACATACAACATTGGTCAAGATCAATTTTGGGAATTGTTGGTGACCAATTTGAAGTCCATCAAATATTTTGAAACATTCATGTGTGGGTAGATAATGGGTATGTAATTACTCATATTTACTTGATTAGGTATACTTTTTAATTGAAATATTGAAAATTCTAAATCAATTCCCATAAGTTTCTAAGTTCATGACTGAAAAATATAGCCACCTTTTGTGCTCCTAACCAAGTTGTGCACATGGCATTGATGTTAAACTTAATTTAGTTTCCCACAGGTTTAATAAAGCAATCTCATATATTACATTATCTTCTGGTAATTTCAAGAGGATGTTCTTCCAAATCAAATTGTTTTTAGTTACTATGGTAAGAATTATAATAAATCACAACTTCCCAATAAAAACCCTTTTACACTAAAGCTTGAAAGCCCATGACCATCAAAAATTGAAAATCTTTGGTTGGAGGAAAAGACACATGTCAGGGCACCAGTTCACTTTACACAAAAGTTGAAGGCATAAAGGAGAAAGGAAAGGTGAATAGATGAAAAATGGGCATTTTTGGATAATGTTTCATGGTCTAATGGACTTATCTAAGGTGGGCCTAGCACAAAGTCAATTAGCCCAAAGAGCCATGGTTGGTCTAATTTTTTTAAAGCTTTGTTTTTAGTGCGATATGGAGTCTTCTTCATAGCTTTTGGACCAAAATATGTGTTTATGCATTACCCAATTGTTGGTGATTCATGTGTATACAATCTATTATAGAATGCACTTTTGATTTTTGTAGAGGTATCTATATGGCTTATGGGGTATATAGGCATACCTTATTCCATGGTTGTGAAGGGGGCCTAAAAGGAGTAACATTTTTATCATACAGAACCAAAACACAAAAAGAAAGTAACTTTCAAATTACAAAGTGGGCCTCAGAATGCATGCAAAGATGGCCCCCTATGAATGGCCTTTTTATTCCCTTTGCCCTTTGAATGCCTCTATTTGTGCCTTTGGATGCCGTATGCAAGAAATCCTTTATAAAAGAAAATGGAAGCAAAGTGAGGAAAAAGAAAAAGAAAACCCCTAAATCAATAGTTTTAAAAAATTACATAAAATATCAAGTTAAACATCAAAATTTATATGAAGGCAACATGTCCCAAATTTTTTGGCTCCATTATAATATGTGAAGGTAGCTTAGCAAAGTGTTTTTATCACTTTACATTACACTTCACAACTAGGGCCCACAAATAAATGATTTCTGAATTTTGGACGGCCTTTGGATGTGTTTTGAGGGCTCTCAGCATTTCCATGGTCATGGACAAGGGTCCCTCACCAAAGCACACAAGGGGCCAGTTGGAGCACAACATTTAATTGGATTGTACTTAGGATTTTTTTTTCCAAGATGTGAGTATTACTTAGCATAGCTATAACCCTCTGGGCTAGTTAAGGTGTGGGTTAAAGAGAAAAGGGTGCCCCATTGGCCAAACAAGGTCGGGTATCCAATACCAGTCAGGTTCAAAAGTGGGTAGTTTTTCATGACCATTTGTCCAAGGGTAAATTTGGAATGCTTGATTCATAACATTGGTAAGTACTATGCCTTTCCCTCACCAAATGTTTTCTACCAAAGTACTTATGCCAAGGATACCCACAGTACTACTACCCTAAGTTGATGTCAGATTTACAAAAATATGAAATTCCAATGGGAAAGCTTCTCTTGATATTTGTATATTTCAGATAATTTTACATTGATTTTGTCTAATAATGAAAAAATATTTCTTCATTCTCCCCAGCTTCCTTCTTCACCTCAAAACCTCATCTTTTTCACTAACTTACCTACCTGGATTGAAATTGTTGAAAATTCCTAGGCTCCCCGTGCCAAAAATTTGGAAGACAAAAGATGAGATGTCAACACACCTTGTTGCCTCAAAAATAAGAATAATTATGTGTGCACTTGGGTGCTGAAACCAACAGTAGCACATAATAGTACTTCATTGCTGCAAATTGCTAATTTATCAATCATGTAAAACTCCATTGTAAGTTGTCAAACTTTATTCAAATGTTCTTAGTTTTATATCTTGTTTATGGTTTAAATTGGCTAAATCATCTATATGGATGATTCCCCCTGCAACTACTTCACAAAGTTCAGAAAAAAAAACACTGATACATGTCCCATGACCCAAGTAGGATTGGGCTCTATATACTCTACAGAGAGCTAGAACCAGCCATGAAGTGGAGACAAGGTATGTTGTTCTTCATAATCTTTGATATTTGTTGAAAATCTATACCCATCTCTTAGTGGATATTGCATATTGAATGAATCTCCAAGTGAAGCCCAATGAATGGAAGCGGAGTGGTATGGGAAAGCTGATTTTGGCAAGAAGCTGTTGTAACTTGATGTGCATGCAAAAGTGATCTTTTCAAAAGTGACGAGAAGTGTTGTATAATTTCTATTTTTTAATCAATGACCGTTTGGTATGGAATCTGGATTCCTTTGGAGTGATGTTTAAGCTCCCTCCATCTAGATCCTCAAGAAATCGGGATTCCTTGGCAGACTGAACAAGTGGGCCCAAATTGTAGCCCTCACATACACATATGGTTGTTGAACAGATAAAAACTGAGGTCATCTCCTGTCAGGACAGGTTTGCTCATACTTTATGCGGAAAAGTAAGTGTTTTGAACCATTCATGTGGACTGGTTCTTTAGTGAATATTATGAACGTGAGGGTTGCAGTGAACCAGCACCCAGCCAATCTGGATGGATGGTAACAGGATGCCCAGGCTTTTTTCATTGGTTCATGTCCTTGTGCTACCCACCTTGGTTGGTTAGCACATCTAGATTTTTCATTTTTCTCCTCAGCCCTTCCCTTCCCTTGTCACCGTTTATATTTTTTTCAACTGGAACCACACTGACCTACCCACGAACTAACAACCCCATCACCTTGACATACATGTTGATGCTCACTTACTTTCCTACATAAAGAGTTCTATTATCTGCTCCCACTTGCCGATTTACCTACCTATCTTAATCAACTTATGGGCATCTACCTACCTACCCACCAACTGTGTGATGTCGGGTCAATCAATTAGGGTATTGCAAGAACATGAATAGGTACTAGCTTGAAACCATGTTCCCCTCGCACCCCCCACCCTTATCTACCGACCCGTCAACTACATTCTGCCAATGTTGACCCATGAACATATTGCAAGGGCATAGGTAGGTGCTTTATGAATGTTGATGTTGATCAATGAGGGCATTGCAACATCTAGAAGGTATTTAGCTTGACACCCCCATGCCATGTCCACCTACCTACCCGTCAATTACATGATGCCAATGTCAATTGCAAGAGCATCAAATAGGTTCTATTCTGACCAATGCTTTCCCCCCCCCCTCTCACCTACCTACCTATCTAATAAGTACATGACATTGGCATTGATCGATGAAAATACTACAAGAAAATTTGGTAGCTATTATCTTGACCCCCACCTACCTACTACTCATTGACATGGGCTTACATAAATGGGACCACCTACTTAACAAATAACCCTTCAAGGTCACCTTCCTCCAACTTGTTCTTGGTGTGAAAAAATGGTGTTCAACACAAAGGTCAAAACAAAATAATAGTTGAATGTGCATATATCCCAATGCTTGTGTCTTGAAGTTCTTGGAAGGTGAACAAGGTGATATGCATACCTCATTGAAGTGGAACAAACATAAGAACTTGCCCTCACAAAGGGATATAAAAAACCCAACAATCAAAAATCACTACGAGTGTACTTGGTACAATGCAATACCCTTCATGTTCTTATTATTTGTCTTTTTATAATGTATCTCACACAAACCTAGGTTCCTCAATTGAATGCATATGGTGTGTAGGCATGAATGTTAGTATGAACCAAATGACCAAAAGATTCATGCTAGATCTATCATACATGGTTGTTTAACTAAATTTTTAATTAAGAGATTGTACACATGGCTTGATGTAACAAAGATTACCTTCTACCATTGATCACATACTTGAGACAATGGGGAGCCCACACATGGCAAACATGACCCCCAATCCACTTGGACTTGTGGATGTCGTAATGTTTTAAAGGGGTTCACTCATGGTTGGGGTACACCATGGAACCATATGAATATAAAGAACTTTTTTGTTTATCTACCGTAATTAAAAATCTACCTAGGGAAACATAGGGTTATTAAGAAAAACTCAACAATTCAAAATGAAATTATTTGTGTGATAATGGTCATTCTTCACATGCATACATTGGTGTGCATCAATACTTTGTTTTAATTGTAGAAATGAAAAATAAGCTTTTATATTAAAAAAACAATTGCATGATTTTTGTTACACATGTGACCTACAATTAAGGTTGCAATTCCAAACCCCATAGATAAGAAAATCAACAAACTAGACCCAAAAAAATCTCTTTTCAATGTAACCAACCCCATAGAAAGGAATGTTATGGCCTTCAAAATTGTCATATAGTTTATAGTTCAATCAAATGCATCCAATGAACATTGCTAAACAAAAATATAAATTTTTTTTATCCATAAACAAAAGTTGAAGTCAATTGTATTACTTGATACTTGTCTTTTGATTCCTTGGATAAAATATTGTAGTTAAAACAATTGGCATAATTATTTTGAAAAACTCACTATGCCAAAAATGCCATTTTATGATTAGTCATTTTCAACTAGACTAATCACTTATGCCATTTGTAGTTGAATTGGACACGTAGTTTATGCCACTTTTAGTCACATAGGACTAGTCATATAATAGCATTTTGGTGCAGTGATTCAAAAAGACATTTATATAATATCCAATATATCCTTAGATATTTTTATTTGGGCAATATGACATTATTCTAATTGGAGGCACACAATAAATCATTATGATTGTAACATGGTAAATATTGTAAAAATATAAAATTCTCTTATGTAGTTTTTTGAGAATAACTAGACAATCCTTTTAGTAACCCCAATTGTGAATGGACCCAAGGACCATATATGGATTCAATTGAACTTGGGGGCACACTATCAAATAAAATATATGAAAAACATAGAGTGACTTGGTGGGCATAGGTCAATGTGGGTGAAGCCATGAACATGAAGGACGATTTTATTAAACAAAACATTACCTATTTGGACTAGAAACACAAGAAAGGAAATTGATGCTTCACAACAATTCAACCATTTCAATTTGGACTTGGGTATATAATTATCCCAAGGATGTGTTTTATTTCCAAAATATGGGTGAAATTAATAGGATTCAACTCCCATTCACCTTAGAGATCCAAGTGCCCACATAATTGCAATCCATGTTTTCATCTAACCACAATGGGGTAATTTCAATGGATGCCACACTTCACACCAATGACATGAAATTTCATTTGCTCACATTGATGATGTTCGATGCACATCACATTGAAGTTGGCGGCTTGGATTATCACAAGTCAACAAACATGTGAGGACACATTGGAATGGTTGACTCCCCAAAGGCCAAAACATTTATCAAACATGTTTAAGTGGAAAACTTTCTTGTTTCATTATTAGTGATGCACCATAAAACTTGTGAGCAATATGATGAGTCCTATTTCATCTCCATCCTTCTTTCATTTATTAATCATAAATTTTGATGCACATGTTTTGAATTGTTTTTCAAAGTTTTGTCTATTCTCACATAATAATCTCGACTACTTTTTGATGTGAGTATTGTGTGCATGCATAAGATTGTGTGGAGTTGGGATAATGTGCCCACTTTCCTTTGCACATGGCATGTTTTGAAGATATGGCACTTATAATCAATGGAGAAATCAAAAATATTTAGGGGGTGAAATGTGCAATATTCAATGACCTTCACATGTGCATGTACATGTCCATCCCTTATAGTGAAACCATTGAATCCTTCAAGCAACATGGGAAAAGAAGATAATTGAGCACTTTGAATGACATAATTAAGCCCTTAGGGAGGTCACTTCCATTTTATTCCAAACAACATGCAAAAAGATATAGGGTGCCACTTATTTTTAAATATTAATTAATTTACTTAAATCTAAATAGGGTGCCTATAATTCATCATGAGAATATACTTTAAATATATTTAGTATATATTCAAAATATGCCATTATTTCATATCAAATTTGTGAATACCTTTTTACCTTAGGTGGTTTTAATAATATATAAACATTGATTTCCTTGGGCGTAAGCCCAATGATTTGTGGACTTGATGATTTTGGGCTTATTATTGCTAATTTGATATGTGAATTGACTTTCAATATAGAATAGTCATTTTTTGTTATCATGAATATCTAACTTTTCCATTTTTTGAACTATTTGCAAAACCCCAATTGTAAGCCTTTGACGCTTATGTATTTTGTTATAAAGTTGTAGTTGGTTGGTATTCAACAAGTGCCACATTCTAACCAAGATACAAACACAAGCAAGCATACAATTTGATCATGTGGCATTGATGCAATTAGCATTCATTCTCCCTCAAGGGGTGTCGCATTGATTGTCATAACTGGTTTGTGTGGAGGTTAACCAAAATAGTTGCATATGACATTACATACACTTAACAAAAATGAAGAAATAAGGTTTTACTTAAAAAAACAATTTAGTGGAACATATTATCAAGGAAAATGTGGAAAAGGTGGCATTAATACCACATACCCATGTTCCGTAACCCACCTTTGAAGGCAATGGGATTGATTGAGGTTGGATGGTTTAGAGCCCATTCATTCCAATGTTCTTTCCAAAGCTCAAAATCCCTTTATCAAATATGCATCTTACACATGTGAATGGGTATTTTGTAGGAATTTGTGCAAACACCAAGTTTTTTTTCTTCTAACATGTATTGATCATACCAAGGAGAATGTCATAGAGTATTGTGGAACATGGTATGAAATTAATTGTGGAGGTTCCAAGTCATTTTTGTGAACCTATTTGTGACTTGATGACAAAACTTCAAATGATGAAGATAATGAAAAGGTTCAAATAAAAAAGATGTGTGTCATTGACATTGGTGGGTTGATGACCATGAATCACAAGGAGAAAAATAAATAACTTTCTAAAAACTTTTGACAACCACGTCTTCTAATGGTCTTTGTCAATTATTATTTTAAAAAAATATTTTCACAAGTTTTTTATAACTACATCTCTTGAAGCTTCTATCAATTCAAAAACTTCCTTTATTTCTACATCTTATAAAAACTTCTAAGCATATTCCTTAAAGATCTATTTGGAAAAATTCTAGAGTCTTTCTTTATATTTAATGTTTGTGACATTACCCCTTCATTTAGTGACATGTTCCACAAGGAGTGATGGAAACGAATCATAGTTGGAAGAAATTGAAAATATGTCACATAACTTTCATGATGTAAAATAATTATTGTTTTCAAGGTAAAACATCCAATGGTCCTTGCAACCAACAATAATGATTGACACCAATTAAATAAAGGCCGTTGCATCTTCATTTGTAAAACATTTTTAAAATATGGATTTTGGATTGCCTTCATTGGCAAGTTCAACTTCAAGGATAATTACTAGACAAAAAATGCAATGGATCTTTTGTTGTCTTCATGGTCCAAGTGATTATTTAGCTTGAGGTCATTGACATGAACTATTTAATTGAAATAATTGAAATGTTTCATGTGGGAAATTTATCAATGAATTTTTTTATTCCCTAAACAATGTGATTTCAATTGATTAGTTTTCCTTGACTTCACATGAATGATATAAGATGGACAAGAAGGGTTTTCCTACCATTTACATAATATTTGGGAGTTTTGGAAAAGTTTAAACTTGTTTCCCCTTTTTTATGGAGGTTTTTTTGACATGATTATCATGATTCTAAAACCTTAAAAACAATGATAACTATATTACTTAATAAGACTTGGATTTGTCATCGACATAGGTTTGGATGGATATTGTTGATAAAAATTTTGAACTTTGACCAATGTATTAACTAAGTTAAGAATTGGTTTTCACATATGTTCATTATCATTGTATCCATGTCAATGGATTAAATATTCCAAACATCCATGAAAAGCTTGCAAGTTCAAGATTTTAAATTCAAATCTTGAAAATTGTAATCGAAATGCAACTAGGCTTACTTGGCCACTAAAAGGAAATGGTCCAAGTTGTTGGTAATTTATTTTCTTTGAAGGCCTTGTAGACCATAGATCTTGATCAAGTACCCAAACTTGAACTCTAATTTTATAATTTGGTTTTTGGTCATAATGATGATTGGTTTGTTCTTTGTATTGTTTTTAAGCCTTTTACAATTGTCAAATCAATTTGTTTCAAATGTCATCAAATGTCAATTAATAAGATCTTCTACAATCAAATTATTCATCATGCCCACTGTCAAGGTATCAAACTTGGGGTGTCATCCATAGTTTGCGAAAAATGGAATGTGACCAAGTGATGAATGATATTTATTATTATTTGAAAACTTGACCAAGGGCAAAAGGTTGACCCAATCATCTTAATGGTAATTGATTGTACATTGAAAATATTATTCCAATATTTTTATCACCTTAAGATCCATAATTTGAAATAATTTTTGATGGAAGGTGATGATATTTGTATTAACAACTTAGACCATTTAGCAAATGTCTTGTAGATTTGGTCATAATGTGTCTGGAGGATTTGTAGCCATGTTGGTCTTAGTGGAACATAGAGAAGTCCCTTGTAGTAAATTAAATGTTTAGATTTTTCAAAGTCACAATAGTCATCATTTTTATGATGTTGCGTCAAATCTTTGGCAAAAAAATCATTTTGAAAGTTACTACATATTTATACAACCTAGTTATATTGATTTCAAGAAGATGGACTTTTGTGAGTTGAAGGTAGCATCTCCTTGTTTTAGTGCAAAATATGAAGGTCATGATAATGCATTTGGTTTCATTGGATGACATTTTGGATAATAAACAATTATGAAATTGAAATGGGGTAAATACAAGCTACGGTGGTTCACTTTTGTGACAAAATGGTGTTTTTTCCTTGGGTACCTTTTATTCAAATGCATATGGTGATTAACATATCTTTAGATCTATTAAGTAGGACTTGGATCTAGACCAATAATTTCATTATGAAAACAATTGTGTGCTTATTTATTGATGAAAAATTCATTTGTTAGTAGTAATGGACTTTTGAAATCAAAAAATATGGACTTGTCGTCTAATTGGAACATGACAAAATGAAAAAATAAAATGATTCACATTCCAAATTTGTTATTGGGACTCAATATATAATGTAATATAAGATGATAAACTCATATGAGGAATCTTTTCTTTGAAAACCTTAATTGTTTAATAGTTAAAGACTTTTGAATGGTTAAAATTTAACCATATTTCATAAGTCCATATGAGTTGTAATTTTATTTTTCTTTTCAATTTCTTTGTCCTAAAAACACATGTTTTTGAAAGTTCTAGATGGGGCATTATTCTTATGGACTTTGTGGGTTTTCTTTTTAGGACTTCCAAATTAAAAAATAACATTAGCGACATTAAATATAAGTTTTCACATAGATTTAGGAAGGTTTGTAGGTGATTGAACATGTATTATTCAAAGATGAGAATAATAATATATTTTTAAGTAATAACCATGTTCATTTGAATCATTTTAAAGAATCTTGCATGGATTTGTAAAGAGTGTAATTTCTATCGATATTGAACCATTATAACTTGCATCTACCTAATTGTTAAAAATCATGTTCCATATTGTTTAGCAACAATTGAGTATTTAAACATTCATGAAATACTCAAAGTTCTTGTGGTCGGTGAAAATTTGATTTCCTTCAAATGAGTGTCACTATTTTTCAAATGCATTGGTGGTAACCAAAATTCTTTTCATGAATTTCATGATTTATTTCGACTATTGAAAATTTCCTTGAATGGAATCCAACAAATAGTAGTCATCCATCATTCCCATACATTTGAAATAACCATTTCAAGAAAAAAATGGTTGGATGGGTTTGTGTGAATCAAAATTGTAACTACATAGTGAAAATATTATTTAATAATTTGAAATTTTTTATAGCATTTTCATCCACTTGAATTTGTCCTTATTTGTAAGTCATGTCAAAGGGGTTAACAATGATCTTTGAATATTCTTTGATAAAAATTGGATATAAAGTTTACAAATCCCAATAAACATTGGATGTTGTGAACCAAAGATGGGATAAATCAATGACAATCTAAATTTTCTTTAAATCCATTTAAGCCATTGTTGGAAATGAGACCTAGTCCTAGAACTCTAATTTTGATTAATGAAAAATATTTTTCCAATTTTGCATACAACCCTTTCTCTTGAAGCTTGTTGATGATAAGACGTACATGTTTCAAATGTTTTTATGTGTTCTTGGAAAATATCAAGATGTCCAGTAAAAACCACGAAGTCATTTAGGAATTCTTTAAATATGTCGTTCATCATGTGTTGAAAATTTCTAGGGCATTCATAAGAACAAAAGGCATGGCATTGTATTTGAAATGGTCATACTTTGTGTGGAATGATGTTTTCCACTTGTCATTTTCTTTTAAGCATACAAGATTGTAAGCATTTCTCAAGTTGATTTTTGTGATTACTTTTATTTGAATGAGTTGCTTAAAAAGTCCTAAAATCAATGACTTGCAAAGAAGGACAAATTTGCCATGACTTACAAAGAAGGACTTCACAAAGAGTTAGTGATGCATTTGTAGGTGATTTTGAATAGTCTTTGTATGATTTCACAAAGAATAGTGGTGCACTTTTAGGTGATTTTGAATGTTGTACGAAGTTCATGGAAATATTTTCATTGATGTAATTTCATAGTTTGGCCAATTCATTTTAAGAAAGGTTGTAAATGTGTTTGAATGGTGGTTGCATTCCTTTTTATAATTTAATTACATAGTCATATGGTTAGAGTTGTGGTAATATGTCTTAACATTCTTCTTTTCAAATATGTTCTTGAAATCTTGATATTATGGTGGAAATGTATTTGTATTTTGTTTCTCAAAACTCTTTGTTAGGGTAGTATAAACTATAAAAGGTGTGTTGGTCCTTGTTATATATATATATATATATATATATTTACGAACACTAATCAAATAAATCTTTTCTTTTGGTGAAAAATCAATCATGGAAAAAAATTTCATGATTGGTCAATCAATATTTGGGTTATGGATCTTGAACCATGAAAATCCTAAGATTATTAAATTGGAAAGTAATTTGATGATATTGAACACGATGCTTGAAATAAATTCATTCATATGTACTTCTAAAGATTGAGTCTCTTAGTCACATTTCTCAAAACAAGGGTATGTTCATCAATTATTTCATAAGGTATTAGGTTTGACTTTTATAATAACGAAAAATATTCTTGTCTAGTAAAATTTTCATCAACAAAATATGCCATTGCACCATTCTTTATTAATGTTTCTACATGTATGATATGTTCAACAATATGTACATGTCTATAAGGATTATGAAACAAAGTACATGGTCAAAAGGTAGAAATAGACTTTTTGTTTTCTTTGAAATGTTGTTTTCTAGTTGTAAAACCCCTATTAAGATTGGACAAATGTTTTTTACTCATATTTATTCATTAACTATGTTTTGAACCTTGTAAGTTATCTTGTTTGGACATCTTGTGCAACAATCCCAAGCTCTCCATAATATAAGTAAAGCCTTAGTTATTATTGATTTTGTTTATTCTCTAGTGTGAAAGGCTTGAATCATGCATCATCAACTTGCATAGTATCATTGCCTAGTGCCAACCATGAGTTGTAGGTAGTGTGTTTATAAGTAGTGTGTTTGTAGATGTTATTTGTAAGTATTCATGTGTAAGGTCCAAGTTGCCTTTCTTGTCATCTTTCAAATAAACAATTATTCCACATGATGGCTTGAATGATGAATTTGCTTAAGGTGTTCACCTTTGGCATTCTAAACACGAGATCCTTCAAACCCCAATGAAATTAATTGATGTGACCTTTTTCATTCCAATTAACATCGCAATTAACAATTAATGTAATAATCACGGTAGTTGTTAAATGCTTTTGGTGCACCCATTTATATTATTTACAAGTCTGCAATTAAAAATAACAAACAACATGGGATAAATTTTTGGAAACAATAAACATTCCCATATTTCATACAACAATAGAACCTTTTTATCTTATATGAAATTATTTTTAGATAGTTAGTAAATACACAAATTATGTAAATAGGTAAATAATTAGGAGTTAGGTGCACTAAGTAGATAGGTAGGTAAAAAGGTAGGTAGATATGTATACACTAAAGTTAGTCAATTATGTAGGAGTTACGATAAAGATAATATTTAGTTATTTAGTTACACACTAATTAATGTATTTTAGATAGGTAACTAAATAGTTAACTAATAATTTAGCCTAGGTATCTAAATAACCTATCTTAACTTGCATACTTAAAGCTACCTATAACTATTTGGACCATCTACATACTATCCTAAATTAAATATATAGGTACTTAGACTACATACCTAAGATAAGTATATATAGGTAGGTAGTTTAAGTATGTAGGCTAGGTATAATAAGTAGTTTAATAGTACAGACCTACATATACCTATACGTATAGGTAGTTAAAAAGGGTTTAAAGTAGTCCACTTGGATGCAAAGTTGCAAATGTGCATAATGTTTTATCCATTTAACATGGTATTATTTCATCCATCCTTGAAACAAGATTACCAAGATAGTTAAACAAATGACTTGTGATGTAACGATGTCACCCTATAGTTACATGATGTTTCATGACATCATACCTTTAATCAACATATCAACTATAGGTTAATTAGAAAAGTTTGCTAGTGTCAAAAATATTTTGAAGGTGGCCCTTGAATTGAAGGTTGTTTTTAATTGTCTACCAAATTAGTATGCGAATTAAGGACCATTTGCTAGTTGGGATTGTTACATCATGTTGATTAGTTATTTTGTTGAAAAATTCACAGTTTCCAACTTCTTCATTGGTGGGTCATTCAATATTAGATCATCTTGGAGATTGCAAGTTTCTAACAAAGGTGAAGTTGGAATGCACTCAGGTTAGAGCAAAAGACTAGTAAAAAACCTTGTTGGGGAAGATATGGGAATATTATATTTTCATTTGAACATCACCACACATTCATGGGGCTAATGATTTGAATGTTTTCACGATCAGCCATTGGATTTACACTTGTGGATCCATACTCAATATGGAATGGCTTTGAATTTTTAACTATAAATAAAACACACAATGTTTAGCCACATGTAGGAAGTAATGCATTAATACTAAACACCAACAAGCACAATTATCTAGAATGACCATATAATAGGAGGCCCAAAATAAATTATTAGATAAAAACACAAAATTGTGCCTTCAATGAACACAAGCTAAAACCTCCAATACCAAGAATGATTGCAATTGGTGGCCCAACACATCATCCCTGAAAATTACCAAAGGGTGCAACTCATATCCTTATTTAATAGATCACAATTGTTAATCCATATTCAATGTGGAATGCTTTTATGGATTCAACTAAAGAAACAAAACACTAGAACATTTCAATCATAAAGTTGGAGAACTATGTCACAAATTTAGCATGTGACAAATTAATAATGAAAATCATGTGTGGTTTGTTCATTCACAGGTTTGTACATTTTACACACAAATATCACACATTGAAAACATGTTTGACACATGGATGAATGTGTTGACGAATGAAATAGAACCTATGAATGAACGAATGTCACACGAATTTCACATCTTCCAATAAATCCATGTGTCAAATGTGTTTTCAATGCATGATATCAATGTGTAATACATTCACTAAGGGAAAAACACCATTTTTCAATTATGCTTTCAACTAATTCTCAATTGTCATTTATTGTTGAAAACAACGTACATGTGTCAATTTGTGGGTTAATGTTGAGATGACAACATTTTAGTTAAAGACAACATAGATTTTAGTTGATGTAACATTTCAACTATAAAGTGCTAATTGGACCTAGTTGACTCCATGTTAGCAAGTCAATGGATGAATTTCATCCACCTATGTGTCATGTCATTTAGGGGTGTGGACTTGGAATTATGACCATCTTTCAACTATATTACAACCAATGTAGCATTGGCACGTGTCATGTCATTGAGGAAGGGCATGGAATTTTAGAATTTTGAATACAATCATATTATAACCAATGGAACATTGACATGTGTCACATGGGCATTCGCGGTCCACCATCAAGCTAAATTATTTGACATATGCCATGTGTATGGTCTCAAAATCTTGAAATTATTGATTTATTGCAAATGTTAGCATATGATATTGTGCCACATGGACATTTATGTTACACACTTGCATCACACGACATTTTAATTGTTTGTAAATCATCCAACATATGTGAAGTTGAACCAAAATAAAGAGATCAACTACAAGGTAGTTGGAAGCAAGTTGAATAAAATTGAAAATATGTTGAAAATAAGTCAAAATTTATGTAAATTAGTTGAAATGTGGTTGAGATTACAAGTCTACACAAATTACAGTCACAATTGTAAAACTACTAAAAGTAGATTATGAGGATAATACACCTAGCTAAAATTAACTAAAAAAAAGAACCATAATAAAAGCATAGTCTACCTATACATTATCAACTAAAAGTGCAAAACCTATTATAATCTAAAAATTATGCAAGGAAACATTGTTCTCATGTAGGAGGTGGTCCCATCTACATCCCAAAGATGTTAATGTTATTAATCAAACATTTATTGGAGTAATGAAATGACTTTCCTATAAGGTTGTTGTCCTATGTTTATGTATTAATGGTGTGAACTCGTTATTGGCATGCTTAATTGGATTGTTGCCTTGTCGAATCATGTCTTTTGATTTGTTCATAATTGCACCCTACATTTTTGAATTAAAGAAAATAAAAGTTGCTAGAAATGAAAAAAATTAATAGGAATCTAAATTATAATGCATCAAGAAAAATATTGTGCATTAGTTGCACACATTAAAAATCAATAAAAACATCATCATTACTACTCAAGAACAAAGAAGTTTGACAAAAAAAAAAACACTTTGAAATCTAAAAAATTTAAATTTAAACAATGAATAGAAATGACACACATCATGGGCTTACTTTATACATAGTTAATAAACATAGTTGAAACCTAATTGAAATCTAGCTGAACCTAATCAAAATATAAGAGAAATTATTTAGTTGAAACTTAGTTGAAAATAACTCATTAAAACAACATAATCAAAACCTTACTTACAATGATGGTTGAAAAGGTTCATAAGTTTAGCTCTCATCGCCCAAATATTTGTTTTGGAACTAAGAAAGAAGAAAAATGAATGAGAGTTGAAAAAAAAAACTTTCATACTTACAAAACACGTTTTTTTAAATTTTAATTTGGACCCTTCCTACTTTCAAAGCTCATAACTTTCTAATTTCTTCTTCATTTTAAATGATTTAAAGTGCTATAGGAGCACCACCTTAAGTTCTATGAATAATCTTTGAACTATAATAACAACATAGCAACATAAAAGGAAGTTTTTGGGTGTTCAAGAACTGGTTGTGGTTTGTTGTTTTGAGTTCTTGACCCCCCCTACTTTGGGGGGCCATAACTTTTTTATTTCTAATCCATTTTTAACAATTTTTAGTGCCTCGAATGCATCAAGACGAGGGGTTCAACATCTGCTTGGGCACTAGAAACAAAAGAACCTTCCCCTTGAATCTAGACTGCCCTAAGTGCTTAAGTGTACTAAAACCAACTTAATTACCTTAATGAAAGTTTTTAAAAAAAACCTAGTTAACAAAAAGCCAACAAGAGTTCAAAACAAAACTTAGCTAAAAAAAATTTAACTAATGATAACATGGTGGAGAAATAAAAGAAGAAATATTTTGGTAAAGGGAAAATAAACTATATATATATATATTTATATTTAAGCACCTGCAATTGTAAGAGGCATATGTGGTGGTGGATTCTAAACTCCATAAGCTTCTCCTCATGTTAGTCATGTCCACTTGCTTTGACACCATATGACTTTAATGTGCTTAATAAATTTTTTAAAAAAATGCAATTAAAAGAAGAAAAGAGAGCTTGAACATGATAAAAAATAAAACAATTTAACAATACCCTCAAAATGAAAAACTTGAAATTCCTCACATGCAAAAAGGCACAATGCACTGTTTTGAAAACATCCATGAATTGATATTAAACTACGTGATTTAAACTTCTAAACACAAGTTGGGCTAAAAAAAAGTAAGATAAAACAAAACAAATTGTGAAAAAATAAATTAAAATCAAACTAGAGCACAAAGAAAGCTCAAAATGAATGATAATGTTATATAAGGGTAGTATTTTCATCCATGGATGGATGATGTATGTGGTTATAGTTGGGATGTCAAATAACTTTCAACTATGCAAGTTGACATTGTTTCAAGTAGTTTTCAACTATAATTCAAAATTTGAATTTCCCACCAACACATTGCCACCGCTATTATATGTCATACCATCCATTCATCCATATTATTTGGCACATTAAACATTCATTCATTCACTCATACTATATAACACATTAAATCCATCCATTCATAATTAATTATGTCATTATATATATTATATGACATTTAATGACATAAATGGAATCATTTATAAATGAATGACATTTTATTATATAATTTAAAACATTATAAATGGTATTATTTTTAATTTTGTGGCATTTTATGGCATTTTAATGAATATGTAAAATGTCATAAAATTTTATACTAATTATTTTATATTGCAAAATTGAACCCTTTTAAAGCTTAAGTAATTTGCCTAACCTCGTTAGTTATCCTAGCCTAGGTCTAATTAATTTCCTTACCTAACTTAAAGCCTATGTAGACCTAGGTAGGTAGTAATATGTTAAGTATAGGTAGGTTGTGAGTCACTTAGGTAGGTATAAGTGGGTAGGTTGTGAGTTGTGATACCATGATTAAACAAAAATCAAGTAGGTAGCCACCTAAAAGCCTTGACTCATTACCTAGTTACTTCATACTTATCTACCTATACCTATTTAGTTTAAATAACCTATTTACCTACATTTGATCTAACATATCTACCATTATTTACCTAGGGACCTCCTGTTGCATCTAGGTAAACAATAAATAAGTAAGTAGTCATAACTTGCCTTGCCTTGCCACCCCATTTGTTGCAACCCCACTTTGGCCAAGTGTGGGGGTGAAGCCCAACACTTGGAAAAGTTGAAGGTTTGGAGTCCTTCGGGACTCCCGAATGTTTAGAGCTCGACAATAAGGCCCAAAACACCTCGCATTGGGGTGTTCTTGGTGTCATTGGAAAGGTCTTGAAACGTAGATATCGAAAATGGCCTCGCATTGGCCATTCAAACATTTGCAGCCCAAGTTATGGGCAAAAGAAGGGCCGGGAGTCAAACTGGCAATTTGACTCCCGACCACTAAAAGTCAGGAATCGACCTCTTCCTGACGTCCGAATTGAGAGTGCGACACGACGTTGAAAAGCTCTCGACGAGAGCTACAACTTTGATTCAGGACTCGTCCCAATCCGAGTTTGGGGCGAGGAGCTATGGCCGTTCAAAGTTTCGAGAGTCCAGCCGGGACACTTTCGGGACTCCATTTCGGGAGTCCCAACAAAATGTGCCATTCGGATGTAGCCTCTACGACCAGCCGCAGAGAATACTATAAGGGGGAAGGTGGTGGCTTCCTTCGAGTCCGGGCCGTGGTGAGTCTTGTGTGTCCAAGTGCCCGTGGCAAATCCCAACACCAAAGGGTGTCCCGAATGCTAAACTAACCTCTTGTGGTTGGTTTTTGGATGTAGATTCA
>Ga0116227_10005368_pt1 | contig 27033 bp, 37 predicted proteins | sample S1TSphgellanicum_FD_89693 | JGI IMG/M metagenome (GOLD analysis project Ga0116227, IMG submission 89693) | Host-associated microbial communities from peat moss isolated from Minnesota, USA - S1T2_Fb - Sphagnum magellanicum MG | ecosystem: Host-associated > Plants > Peat moss > Unclassified...
GAAGGTCGAGAAGATGAACAGCACGCGCGAGAAGCGCGTGATCAAGACGTGGTCGCGCGCGAGCACGATCGTGCCGCAGATGGTCGGTCACACGATCGGCGTGCACAACGGCAAGACGCACGTCCCCGTGTTCGTCACGGAGAACATGGTCGGCCACAAGCTCGGCGAGTTCTCGCCCACGCGTCTCTTCAAGGGCCATTCCGGCCAAGAAAAGTCGTCGGTGAAGTAAGATGGCCGATACGCAAATCGATTCCGCCGACCGTTCGCAAGCGCTCGCGCACCTCAAATTCGCCCGCGTGGGTCCGCGCAAGCTGCGCCGCGTCGCGGACGCCATTCGGGGCAAGTCGGTGCGCGAAGCGCTCGCGCTCTTGAAATTCTCCGGCGTCTTCGCCTCGGAGCCGATCGAGAAGCTGCTGCGCAGCGCCGTCGCCAACGCCGAGAACAATCACAACATGGAAACCGCCGACCTCTTCATCACGAAGATCACGGTCGACGGCGGCCCGGGCGGCTCGTACACGCGCCGGCTCGATCCGCGCGCGCAAGGCCGCGCGGCGTTCAAACGCAAGCGGATGTCGCACGTGACGATCGCGGTCGGCAACACGCCGCCGAAGAACCCGCCCAAGCGCAAGTCCGGCGCGTCGATCGAACTCTCGACCGTCGAAACGCGGCGTCGCAGCGTCGCGGCCCCCGCGCCGCCGAAGCGCGTGCGTAAGCCAAAAGCCGAGAAACCCGCGGACGGAGCGTCGGAGTAATCATGGGTCAAAAAATTCATCCGGTCGGTCTGCGGCTCGGCATCACCCGGACGTGGGAGAGCCGCTGGTTCGAAAAAAAGAACTACAAGCTCTGGCTGCACGAAGACAGCTCGATCCGCAAGTACTTCGGCCGGCTGACCCGCGCCGCCGCGATCTCCAAAGTCGAGATCGAGCGCCGCGCGAATCAGGCGCGGATCATCGTTCACACCGCGAAGCCCGGTATCATCATCGGCAAGCGCGGCGTGGGCATCGAAGACATCCGCAAGAACCTCGAACGCCTCACGCAGAAAAACGTCCAGGTCAACGTCGTCGAGATCAAACATCCCGAACTCGACGCGCGCCTGGTCGGGCAGAACATCGTCGATCAGCTCGAGAAGCGGATCGCCTTCCGCCGGGCGATGAAGCAGGCGATCATGCGCACGATGAAGGCCGGCGCCCGCGGCATCAAGGTGCAGGTTTCCGGTCGCCTCGGCGGCGCCGAAATCGCGCGCACCGAGCAGAACCACGACGGCAAAGTGCCGCTCCACACGCTGCGTGCCGACATCGATTACGCGCACGTCGAAGCGTTCACGACCTTCGGCCGCATCGGCTGCAAAGTCTGGATCTACAAGGGCGAAGTGCTGCCGGATCAGCCGCGGCCCGAAGCGCGGCCGCAACAGCCGCTCGGCGAGCGCGCGACGTTCCGCGATCGTAGAAACGACCGTCGCGGCGGCCGCGGACGCGGGGGCTCCGGCGCGGCGGCCGGCGGCGACGGCACGGCGTTGCCGACCGTGCGCGAGATCGAGCACGACAACACGTCGCTCGCCTCCGAGATCGACGGCGCGCTCGCGCAGCCGGGCCATCCCACACCCACGAGCGAGCACGGCGGCGCGGCGACGCACGACGTCGCTTCGCAGCACGGTCACGGCGTCACGGCGGAAACCTCGCAAGTCGATCCCGCCTCGCAACATACGAGCGATGCGGCCGAGCGCCCGGGCGCCCCGAGCGCAAATTCCGACGATGAGCCCGCGAGTGCGGGCTCGGGGGCCGTCGGGGGGCACGCGGCCCCGACTTTAGACAAAGAGGCGGAATAATGCTTACTCCGAAGCGCGTCAAGTGGCGCAAGCAGCATCGCGGTCGTATGACGGGCAAAGCGCTCGTCGGCAACACGCTGACCTTCGGCGAGTACGGCTTGCAGGCGCTGGAACCCGTGTGGATGACCAATCGCCAGATCGAAGCGGCGCGCGTCGCGATGACCCGCCACATCAAGCGCGGCGGAAAAGTCTGGATCAAGGTGTTCCCGGACAAGTCGGTCACGAAGAAACCGGCCGAAGTGCGCATGGGTTCCGGTAAGGGCAACCCGGAGTTCTGGGTGGCCGTCGTCCGGCCGGGCCGCGTGCTCTTCGAGATCGCGGGCGTCTCGGAACAAGTCGCACGCGAAGCGCTCCGCCTCGCCTCGGCCAAATTGCCGATCGCGACGAAGTTCGTCACCCGCCAGTCCGAGATCGAGGCCGTATCGTGAAGCACGACGAGCTTGCGGACCTGCGCGGCCTGACCATCGCGGAACTCCAGCAGAAGGCGCGCGAGACGAAGGAGCAGCTCTTCAACCTGCGCTTCCAATTGCGCACGGGTCACCTCTCCGATTTCAGCCGCGTCAAAGCGACCAAACGCGAATACGCGCAAATCCAAACCGTCATTTCCGAGAAGCGCCTCGCGGAGGCCAAACAGCATGGAGCAGCCTAACGTGGAACAGCCGAGCGTTGAAGACGCGCGCAACCGCCGTCGCGTCAAACTCGGCGTCGTCCGCAGCGACAAGATGGACAAGACGATCGTCGTCGTTACCGAGACGCGCGTCCCCCATCCCACGTACAAGAAGATCGTGCGCAAGTCGGTGCGCTTCAAGGCGCACGACGAGAACAACGATGCGAAGACGGGCGACACCGTGCGCATCATGGAGACGCGGCCGATGTCGCGCGACAAGCGTTGGCGTCTGCTCGAAATCGTCGAGCGGGCCCGGTAGGTAGGACATGATTCAGCAAGAGACGCGGCTCAAAGTCGCGGACAATTCGGGAGCGCGGGAACTCCTCTGCATCCACGTGCAGGGCGGGTCGCGCCATCCGTATGCCTACGTCGGCGACATCATCGTCGGCACGGTCAAGAGTGCGATTCCGGGTGCCGCGGTCAAGAAGGGCCAAGTCGTCAAAGCGGTCGTCGTGCGCTGCTCGCAGCCGATGACGCGCCCGGACGGCTCGATCATCAAGTTCGACGAGAACGCCTGCGTGATCATCAAAGGCGAGAAAGACAACCTCGATCCGCGCGGCACGCGCGTGTTCGGGCCCGTCTGCCGGGAATTGCGCGACCGCGGTTTCCTCAAGATCGCCTCGCTCGCGCCGGAGGTGCTGTGATGCCCGAAGCGATTGCGAAACCGAAGATCGTCAAGGGCGACACGGTCGTCCTGCGCCGCGGGCGCGAGAAGGGCAAGCGCGGCACGGTCAAGGCCGTGTTCCCGAAGCTCGGCACGGCGACGGTCGAGGGCCTCAACGTCGTCAAGCGGCATTCGAAGCAGGGCACGGACGGCGCGAAATCGGCCGGCATCTTCGAAAAGGAAGCGCCGATCCCGCTCTCCGCGCTGCAAGTGATCGATCCCAAGACGAGTCTTCCGACGCGCGTGCGCCGCGTCCGCAAGGACAACGGCGACGTCGTGCGCGTTTCGGTGCGGTCGGGCGAGGATCTCCTCGTGCCGGCGAAGGGGCGCTAAGCGACATGGCCATCACGCGTCTACGCGAAAAATACGACACCGACGTCAAGCAGAAGCTGATCGAAAAGTTCGGCTATTCGAACGTGCACCAGGTGCCCAAGCTCGACAAGGTCGTCATCAACATGTCGGTCGGCGAGGCGATCCAGAACTCCAAGATTCTGGACGTCGCGATGAAAGAGCTCGAGACGATCTCCGGGCAAAAGCCGATCATCACGAAGGCGAAGAAGTCGATCGCGGCATTCAAGCTGCGTGAAGGCATGAACGTCGGCGGCAAGGTCACGCTGCGCGGCGAGCGGATGTACGTCTTCCTCGACAAGCTCTTCAACATCGTGTTGCCGCGCATCCGCGACTTCCGCGGGCTCAACCGCAAATCGTTCGACGGCCGCGGCAACTACAATCTCGGTCTCCGCGAGCAGATCGTGTTTCCCGAGATCAACTTCGACCGCGTCGACAAGATGCGGGGCATGGACATCGTCATCGTGACGACGGCCAAGAGCGACGAAGAAGCGACCGAATTTCTCACGCAGATGGGGCTCCCGCTGCAAAAGGAGCGCAGCTAAATGGCCAAGACCTCTTCGATCGAACGTGCGAAGCGCACGCCGAAGTTTGCCGTGCGGCAGCACAATCGCTGCCTCATGTGCGGACGTCCGCGCGGCTACTACCGCAAGTTCGGTCTGTGCCGCATCTGTTTCCGGGAGAACGCGCATCGCGGGTTCATTCCGGGCATCACGAAGGCGAGCTGGTAAGCCGTGGGCGTCATTACGGATCCCATCGCCGATCTGCTCACGCGTATTCGCAACGCGAACACCGCGAATCACGACGTCGTCGACATTCCCGCGTCGAAGATGAAGGTCGCGGTCGCGGAGATCTTGCGCGAGGAAGGCTTCATCCGCTCCGTCGAGCGCCTCCCGGACGGCCCGCAAGGCACGATCCGCGTCACGCTCAAGTACGGCCCCGAAAAAGAAAAAGTCATCACGGGTCTGCGCCGCATCAGCCGCCCGGGTCTGCGCGTCTACACCGGACGCGGCGAGATTCCGCGCGTGCTCGGCGGCCTTGGCCTCGTTCTCATGTCCACGAGCAAGGGCATCATGTCCGGCAAACGCGCGAAGCGCGAGGGCGTCGGCGGTGAAGTCCTGGCGTACGTGTGGTAGGCGAATATGTCGAGAATCGGTAAACTCCCCGTCGCGATCCCGGACAAGGTCACCGTCGAAGTCGGCGACCACGTCGTTCGCGTCAAGGGTCCCAAAGGCGAACTCCAGCAGCACGTGCTGCCCGTCGTGACCGTCGCGGTCGACGGCGCGGAGGTGCTCGTCACGCGCAAGGGCGATGCGAAGGAACACCGTTCCGCGCACGGCCTCACGCGCACGCTCGTCGCAAACATGATCGAAGGCGTCTCGAAGGGGTTCCGCAAGAGCCTCGAGATTCAGGGCGTCGGCTATCGCGCGTCCAAGGCCGGCGACAATTTGAACCTCACGCTCGGCTATTCGCATCCCGTCTCGTACCCCGCCTCGCAGGGCATCAGCTTCGCGGTCGAGGGTACGAACAAGATCCACGTCGACGGCATCGATAAGCAGCGCGTCGGCCAGGTCGCAGCGGAGATCCGCGATCTGCGCCCGCCCGAACCGTACAAGGGCAAGGGCATCCGCTACGAGGGCGAAGTCGTCCGCAAGAAGCTCGGTAAAGCGGGCAAGGCCGGGAAGAAATGATCAGCAAGAACGTCCAGCGCGTCAAGCGTCACGCGCGCCTGCGCAAGAAGGTCATCGGTACGGCGGAGCGGCCGCGGCTGCAGATCCACCGCACGCTGCACCACATCTACGCGGCCGTCATCGACGACGGTCGCGGACATACGCTCGTGGCCGCTTCGACGCGCGAGAAGAGTCTCGCGGGCGAATCGGCGCTCTCCAACGTGGATGCGGCCCGCCGCGTCGGCGAAGCGATCGGCAAGAAGGCGAAAGCCGCCGGCATCAACGCCGTCGTGTTCGACACGAGCGGCCTCAAATATCATGGCCGCGTCGCGGCCCTGGCGGAAGCGGCTCGCGCAGCGGGTCTGGAGTTCTAAGTATGCTGCCTCACGAGTTCGCGCACGAAATCTCGCACGGTCTTTCCGCCGCGCTCATCGTCGCTCTTCGGTCACGACGCGGCAGCGTCGCTCCCTCATCGCTCCTCGATCGCGACGAAAATACCGCGCGATCTTTCGCACGGAACCCGTAAGGCAGCATACTCATGAATTATCGTGGTGGTCGCGATCGCGACAACTCGGGCATCGAAGAGACGGTCGTACGCGTGAACCGCGTCGCCAAGGTCGTCAAGGGCGGGAAGCGCTTCAGCTTTTCCGCGCTCGTCGTCGTCGGCGACCGCAAGGGCCGCGTCGGCTTTGCGATCGGGAAAGCGGGCGAAGTGCCCGAAGCGATCCGCAAGGGCGTCGAGCAGGCGAAGAAGGCGATGATCACCGTGCCGATGGTCGAACGGACGATCCCGCACGAGGTCAACGTCTCCGTCGGCGCGGGCCGCGTCTTCATGAAGCCGGCCGCTCCGGGTACGGGCGTCATCGCGGGCGGCCCGATGCGTGCCGTCCTCGAACTCGCCGGCATTCACGACATCTTGACGAAGTCGCTCGGCAGCTCGAATCCGATCAACGTCGTTCTCACCACGTACACGGCCTTACGTTCGCTCAAGACGGCGGAAACGGTCGCGAAGCTCCGCGACAAGACCGTCGCCGAACTCTACGCGTAGAGGTTTTCATGGCAGACAAGAAATCGAAGACGTCCGCTCCGGCGAGCCCGCGCGGCGGCGGCCTCAAGGCCTCGACGCCCGATACGACGCTCGCGACCTTGCGTGAAAACAAGGGCGCGCGTCCCAAGCGCACGCGCGTCGGCCGCGGCCACGGTTCGGGCATGGTCAAGACCGGCGGCGAAGGCGGCAAGGGTCAGACCGTCCGCTCCGGCGGCGGCAAGGGTCCCGCATTCGAAGGCGGCCAGACGCCGTGGGCGCGCCGCCTCCCGCACAAGCGGGGCTATTCGCAGAAGGCGCGCGACATCGGCCACTTCCGCACCACGTATGCCGTCGTCAACGTGCACGCGTTCGCGGACTGGGACGTGAGCGTCGAAGTCTCGCCGCAGTCGCTCTTCGCGCGCAAGCTCATTTCCAAGGCGCCGGACGGCGTCAAGATTCTCGGCGGCACGAAGGCGGGCCTGACGCTGCCGCAGGGCCTGCGTTTCCGCGACGTCGTGTTCTCGAACAGCGCCCGCGAAGCGCTGGTCGCGGCCGGCGCGGAGCTGGGCGAGGCCTAATCTTTGCTCGAGAACCTGCGCGCCGCTCTGCTCGTTCCGGACATTCGCAAGCGCGTCGGCTTCGTGCTGTTCGCGTTCGCGGCGTTCGTATTCATGATCCACGTGCAGCTGCCGGGCGTCGACCAAGAGAAGTGGGCCAACCTGCTCAAAGGCGGCACGTTCTACAATTTCCTCGGCTTCCTCTCGGGCGGCGCGCTGCAGAAGCTTTCGATCATCGCGATGGGGATCACGCCCTACATCAACGCGTCGATCATCATGCAATTGATGACCGTCGTCTTGCCGCAACTCGAGGAGATGGCGAAGAAGGGCGGCGAGGAAGGCCGCAAGCGCATCAGCCAGTACACGCGCTGGCTCACGATCGTGCTGGCCGTCGTTCAGGGCACCACGATGTCGATCAACATGAGCCGCGCGGGCGTGTTCTACGACCCGTCGTGGCAGTTCATCGTCTTCGCGGTGATCGCGTTCGTCTCGGGCACGCTCTTCCTGATGTGGCTCGGCGAGCAGATTACCGACAAGGGTATCGGCAACGGCGTCTCGTTGATCATCTTCATCGGCATCGTGCTCCGCTATCCGACGTACGTGAGCCAGACGCTGAGCGCGGGCGCGCACGGCGACTTCAACTACCTCGGGCTCGTGCTGTACCTCGCGATCGCGCTCTTCACGATCGTCTCGATCATCTTCATGTACCAGGGACAGCGCCGGATCCCGGTGCAGCAAGCCCGCCGCGTGGTGGGCCGCAAGATGTTCGCCGGCCGGTCGTCCTACATTCCGCTGCGGCTCAACAACGCGGGCGTCATCTCGATCATCTTCGCGATTTCGATCCTGCTCTTGCCGCAACAGGCGCTCTCGTGGTTCGCGAAGTCCGGCATCGCGCCGCAGTATTGGCATCTCGGGCCGATCGAGATCCCGGCCAATTCGACCGCATTCTCGCTCGACCTCAACACCTATTTCAGCCCGAACAGTCTACTCTACAACCTCGCCTATTTCGTGCTGGTCGTCATGTTCACGTTCTTCTATAGCTCGATCGTGGTCAACATCAAAGACATCGCGGACAACCTCAAGAAGAGCGGCTCGTTCATTCCGGGCATCCGGCCGGGCGCGCCGACCGAGGACTACATCCGGCGCATCCTCTTGCGCATCACGACGGTGGCCGCCGTCTATCTCGGCCTGCTCGCGATCTTGCCCTCGACGCTGCAACAGGGGCTTGGCGTTACGACGTTCTACCTCGGCTCGACCTCGCTCCTGATCGTGGTCGGCGTCGCTCTCGATACGATGACGCAGATCGAAGCGCGCCTCGCGATGCGCGACTACAAGGGCTTCATCAAGCGGTGAGTACGGCAGCGACGCGGACGATGCGCCTCGTGTTCCTCGGACCGCCCGGCGCCGGCAAAGGCACGCAGGCGAAGGTGCTTGAGGAGCGCTTCGGCGCGCGTCAGATCTCCACCGGCGACATCCTGCGCGCGAACGTGAAGAACGGCACGCCGCTCGGTTCGCGCGCGAAATCGTTCATGGACGCGGGCGACCTCGTGCCCGACGACGTGATCATCGGCATGATGGAGAACGAACTCGGCGCCACCGCCTCGTTCGTCCTCGACGGCTTTCCGCGCACGGTCGCTCAGGCGCGCGCGCTCGACGCAACGCTCGCAAAGCTCGGCTTGCCGCTCAGCGCCGTGCTCCTGTTCGACGCGAATCGCGAGACCCTGATCGAACGCCTGACCGGACGCTGGACCAATCCGCGCTCCGGCCGGACGTATCATTCCGTCTTCAATCCTCCGAAGGTCGCGGGAATCGACGACGCGGACGGCGGTCCGCTCGAGCAACGTCGCGACGACACGCGCGAGGTCGTCGTCGAACGGCTCGCCACCTACGACGAGAAGACCGCGCCGCTGGTCGATTACTACGCCGGTACGGGCCTGCTCGTGCGCATCGACGGACTCAAGCCGATCGAAGCGGTGACCTCCGACATGCTGGGCGCCCTCGGTGCCCGCGCGTGATCACGATGAAATCGGCGCGCGAAATCGAGATCATGCGGCGCAGCGGCAAGATCACCTCGAGCGTCCTCTCGATGTTGCTGCGGACCGCGCGGCCCGGAATGACGCTCGGCGAACTCGATCGGCTCGCGGAAAAGGGGATCCGCGAACGCGGCGGCGTCCCGACGTTCAAAGGCTACCACGGCTTTCCGGCATCGATTTGCGCTTCGGTCAACGAGGTGGTCGTTCACGGCATTCCGCGCGACCGCGTGCTACGCGACGGCGACATCCTCTCGATCGACATCGGCACGACCTTCGAACGCTACGTCTCCGACACGGCCGCCACGATCGCGATCGGCAAAGTGTCGCCCGCGGCCGAGCGCCTGATGCGCGTGACCCAGGAGTGCCTGATGATCGGCATCGGCCAGATGCAGAAGGGGAATCGCCTCTCCGACATCGGCCACGCCGTGCAAGCGCACGCCGAGTCCAACGGCTACGGGGTGGTCCGGGCGCTGGTCGGCCACGGCGTCGGCACGAAGATGCACGAAGAGCCGCAGGTGCCGAACTGGGGCGAAGCCGGCCGCGGCATCGTCCTCAAACCGGGCCTCGTGCTTGCGATCGAGCCGATGATCACCGAGGGAACGCACGAAGTCGCAACCCTTGGGGACGGCTGGACGGTCGTGACCGCGGATGGTAAGCTAGCCGCGCACTTCGAGCACACGGTCGCACTGACCGACGAGGGTCCGCGCATCCTGACGCTCCGAGAAAACGACTTCCTGGAACTCGACGTCGCACCGTATCGACCCAAGGAAGAAATCGCCGCCTAGGCGGCCACCCGTCTCCATCGCATCACGAATAGGTAATAGTCATGAAAGTCAGACCGTCCGTCAAACGCATTTGCGAGAAATGCATCATCATCCGTCGCGAGGGTAAGGTCCGCGTCATCTGCGAGGTCAACCCCAAGCACAAGCAGGTACAGGGATAATGGCACGTATTTCCGGCATCGATCTCCCGCGCGAAAAGCGCATCGAGATCGCGCTCACCTATATCTTCGGCATCGGCCTTCCGACGGCACAGAAGATCTTGGAGCGTTCGGGCATCGATCCGAACACGCGCGTCAAGAATCTCACCGAGGACGACGAGAAGAAGCTGCGCGAAGCGATCGACGGCCAAATCAAGGTCGAAGGCGATCTGCGGCGCGAGGTCGCGGGCCACATCAAGCGCCTGACCGACATCGGCTGTTATCGCGGCCTGCGGCATCGCCGGGGCCTGCCCGTTCGCGGCCAGCGCACCAAGACGAACGCCCGCACCCGCAAGGGCCCGAAGAAGACCGTCGGCGCCAAGAAGAAGGCCACCAAGAAGTAACCCGCCCGCGCCCCCGGCGCGAGGCCACCGAACGTGATGTTCCAGAAGCCGGCGCCGCGACACGCCGGCTTCTCGCATCTCCCGTCACCCCCACCCTTCGACAAGCTCAGGGTGACAGCTAACACCCGCCCCCCATCGTCACCCTGAGCTTGTCGAAGGGCGCCTACAACGAATGTCGTTGAAGGCCGCCGCGAGCGCGTGGTACGGTCGCCATCGATGAGCGAGATGCGCCGGTGTTGCGATCGTCCCCGTCGGCCGGTTATCGGCCGAGCGTTCGCATGGAGTGCCGCCCGCTAATCGCTTCGCCTTCCGGCGACGCCTCACGAGCCGCCTCCATGGGCGGCCTTTTTCATTGGACGCGTAGGAGTTGACGCCGATGTCAGAACTCTCGAAGATCGAACAGATCAAAGCCCACAGCGACGGACTGCGGGGTTCGATCGCACGCGAGCTCGCCGAACCGTCCGAGCATTTCGGCGCGAGCGATGGTACGCTCTTGAAGTTTCACGGCGTATACGAACAAGAGGATCGCGACCGGCGCAAAGCCGCCCGCGGCACGGACGCCCCGAAGGCCTACTCGTACATGGTGCGCACGAAGAACCCGGGCGGCTACGTGCCGGCCTCGTTTTTCCTCGGACTCGCCGGCTTGTGCGAGTCCCACGGGAACGGCACGATCCGCATCACGACGCGCCAGGCATTCCAGCTCCACGGCATTCACAAGACCGAACTCAAAGAAACGATCGCGACGATCAACGAGTACTTGGGCTCCACGCTCGGCGCCTGCGGCGACATCAATCGGAACGTTATGGCGCCCGCCGCGCCCTTCGCAACGAGGCCGTATGCAATCGCGCGCGAGACCGCGCATGCGGTCGCCGAGCTACTGACCCCGCGCACGACCGCATACTACGAAATTTGGCGGGACGCGGAGCTCGTACATACGACGGAACCCGTCGCCGATCCGATCTACCGCGACGTCTATCTGCCGCGCAAATTCAAGATCGCCGTGGCCGTGGCGGGCGATAACTCCGTCGACATCTACACGAACGATCTCGGCATCGTTCCGGTGCTCAGCGACGTCGACGTGTTGCTCGGCTACGATCTCTACGCCGGCGGCGGCCTCGGCATGACGCATCGCAAGCCCGCAACCTTTCCGCGCCTAGCGGACGAATTCGGTTTCTGCGAGCCGGCGGATCTCTTGCGGTTCGTGCGCGCGATCGTCGAGGTGCAGCGCGACTACGGCGACCGCACGAACCGTAAACACGCGCGTCTCAAGTACACGATCGAAGACAAGGGCCTCGCGTGGTTCCGTGCCGAGGTCGAGCGCTATGCCGGTACGCCGCTCGGCGACTTTCGGCCGCTGCCGGCTTGGGAATACCGCGACTATCTCGGCTGGCACGAACAGGGCGACGGCCGGCTCTTCCTCGGCATCAACATCGAGAACGGGCGCATCAAGGACGATGCCGAGCTTCAGCTCAAGACCGCCCTCCGCGAGATCGTCGCCGGGTTCGATCTCGACGTCGTCCTGACGCCGCAACAGAACGCGCTGCTGGTCGACGTGCCGCGCGGCGCGCGCCCGCGCATCGACGCGATCCTCGCGGAACATTGCGTCCGGCCGATCGAAACGATCAGCCTGATCGAGCGTCACGCGATGGCGTGCCCCGCGCTGCCGACGTGCGGGCTCGCACTCGCGGAATCCGAACGCACGCTACCCGCCATCGTCGACGCGCTCGAACGCCGGCTCGCCGAACTCGGTCTCGAGCGCGAACCGATCTCGCTGCGCATGACGGGCTGCCCGAACGGCTGCGCGCGCCCGTACATGTCGGAGATCGGCCTCGTCGGCGTCAGCGCCGACCGCTACAACGTCCACCTCGGCGGAACGACCGATTCCGTGCGGCTCAATCGCGTCTACCGCGAAATGGTGGCGGGCGCCGACATCCTCGCCACGCTCGACCCGCTCCTCGTCGCCTTCACCCGCGAACGATTCGGCAACGAGACGTTCGGGGATTTTTGTCAGCGGACGGTACTCGACGCGGCTCGCGACGGAACGCCCACGGCGGCGGTCGTTTGAAGTCATTCCATGGCGCAACGTCCGGGACATCGGCAATCTTCTTCGCCACGAGTACGAGAACGTAGATGCGGAAGTCGTCTGGGAGACGGTGACGTCGGGGAAAATGCGCGCGCTCCTAACCGTCGCGCACGCCGAACTGTCACGACTCGATGTTTGAGGCTTTCGAGCATGCCTGTAATCGTGCATCCGCAGCCGACTTCAATTCTAAGGAAACTAATTGGCAACGCGCCAGGCAGTAAGGCACGGCCTTCTTCGTTGGAAAGGATCCCGCGTCCTAACGCGCTTTACTCCGCAACGGCCCGGACTTCGGAGACTGCGGCCGTCGTGTTCTTCGGTTTCGCGAGCAACAGCACCGTCGGAATCGAAATCACGAAGACGATCGCGCAGAACCGGAACACGTAATCGTAGGAGACGACCGTCGCGTCCTGGTTCACCATCGACGAGAGTTGCTGCATCGCTTGCGCCCGGCTCGGGGCGTGCGCGATCAGCGACGCGACGGGGCCGCTTGCGAGCGTGATGTTTGCAGCGAAGGCGCTCTGCGCGAAATCCTCGCGGCGCGTTTGAATCACTTCGAGCAGCGCGATGCCGAGGCTGCCGCCCAGTTGCCGCACGAGCGTATAGAGACCGGTCGCGTTCCCCATGGCTGCGCGCGAAATGCCGCTGAGCGCGACGGTCGTGAGCGGCACGAAGAGGAAGCCGAGCGCGAATCCCTGCAGCGTGCGCGGCCCGAAGATATCCCAGAACCCGGCATATTGGTTGAGGTCGCCCATCCACCACGACCCCGCCGCAAAGAGCGCGAGGCCGATCGCGATTTCGACGCGCGGATCGAGGATGCTCGTGAGCCGGCCCGCGATCGGCATGCTCAGCGCCGTCGCGATGGCTCCCGGCAACAGCGCATTCCCGGTCGAAAACGCGTCGAACCCGAGTACGTTCTGAAAGAACAGCGGCAGCACGAGGTTGAGCCCGTACAGCCCAAAGCCGCTCACCACGCCGATGATCGTCCCCGCCGCAAACGATCGCGAACGGAACACCTTGAGATCGACGAAGGGCTTCGGATCGCGAATCTCGCGCACGATGAAGAACGTGAGCGAGCAGACGCCGACGATCGCGAGCGTCGTAATCGATGAAGAGCTGAACCAATCGTCGCGCTGGCCGCGTTCGAGCACGTACTGTAGCGAGGCGATGCCGACCGTCATCGCGCCCAGACCCAGCCAGTCGGCCCCGCGTTCGGGCTTGACGATGTAGTCGGGGTCGCGGATGAAGAGCAGCGTCATCACGAAGGCGAGAATGCCGATCGGAATGTTGATGTAGAAGATCAACGGCCACGAGAAGTTGTCGACGATCGCGCCGCCGAGCGACGGACCGATCGCGGGCCCCACCATCGCGCCCATGCCGAAGATCGCCATCGCCGCGCCGCGCTTTGCGGGGGGATACGACTCGAAGAGGATCGCCTGGGCCGTCGGCTGCAACGCGCCGCCGCCGATGCCTTGCACCACGCGCCAGAACACGAGCGTCCAGACGTCGCCGGCGGTTCCGCACATGAACGACGCGATCGTGAAGATCGCAAGCGAGAGTGCGTAGAACTTCTTGCGGCCGACGAGCGCCGTCAACCAGCCGTTGAGCGGCATGATGACGACGTTTGCGAGGATGTAGCCCGTCGCGACCCACGAGATCTCGTCGGTGGCCGAGCCGAGATTGCCGGCCATGTTCGGCAGCGCGACGTTGACGATCGACGTATCGATGATCGCCATGACGACGCCGAGCATCACGGTCGCCGTGACGAGCGGGATCGGCGGATCCGGGCGCGCGCGCGGCAACTCGGACGACCGTGTGGTCGCCGAGGGCACCGTGCGAGGAAGCGCTAGGGATGCGATGACGATAGCTCCGCGACGTGTCCGATGGAGAGGTATGCAGAACCTGACGGTGAAGTCACTTTACCTCTCAAGCAACGGGGGCCTGTCGCGGCGTGTCACACGAGGTCGTCAAGCGCATCGGCAAGCGCGCCTATCGCTATCGGGTCGAGCGCTACCGGGATCCGCAGACGCAGAAGATGCGCGCGCGCTGGACCTACCTCGGCACCGCGACTCCCGCCGCGGACGACGCTGCGGCCGGGGACGAGGCGCGTCCCGTCCGGCGCGCCGCCCGGGACACCCGTGAGCGGCTGCTCGATGCGTTCGAGCGTCTCGCGGAACGAGAGCCGTATGCCGGGATTACGGCGGGCGCGATTTCGGTGGAAGCGGGCGTCGCGCACGGGACGTTCTACCGCTATTTTCGCGATAAGCGAGCGCTCTTCACGAGCGCGATCGAGCGGCTCGTCGAGGACCTCGCACGAACCGCGCCGACGTTCGACCCGCCCTACGGTTCGCGCGACGAGGAACGGCTGCGATTACGCCGCTGGCTCGAAGCGGTCTTCGCGCGGAAGGCCGATCATCCGGGCGTCCTGCGCGCGTTCTACGAGGCGCTCGAAAACGACCCGGAGCTCCGTGCGGCTCGCGAAGCACGCCGGCACGAGCGGGCCGGGCGGTTCGCGCAATATCTCGAGGCGCTCGCCGCGGCCGGAACCGTCGCCCCGCTGCCGGCCGTCGCCGCCGCCACGGCGCTGCTCGCACTCGTCGAGGCGACGTTCCGCTCGGCGGTCGCGACGCGCGGTCCGATCGACGTGACCGCCGCGGCCGGGGTCATCGCCGTGCTCGACCGGGCGATCTTCCAACCCGGCTGCGACGACCCGGTGAACGCTTCCGGCTGATCCGAATTCGGCATGGTCATCGCCGCCCGCATGGCATCGGCCGGAGCTTCGGCGACGCCGACGCGCTCGCCGGTATCGTAGGTATAGTAGCCGACGTAGATGCCGACCAGCTCTCCGCCCGCGTTGAAGACGCCGGCGCCGGAGTCACCGACCGCACACGCGTTGCAGGCGACCTCGAAGCGACCGTTCGCGGGACCGTCGGGAAGCGCGCCGCCGGTCTCGGTCACGGACGCGGCTTGGTACGCGGGCGTGGGCCCGCGGCCACCCCAGACGTGTACCGGTTCGTGGCCGGTTGCCGTGGCCATGTGAGCGGCCCGGAGTCGCGACGTAACGGACGCGTCGACCGTGGCCTCGATGACCGCCACGTCGTGATTCGGAATCAAGGCGAGGATTCGCGCCCGCGCGGAGGTCCCGCCGTCGAACTGGATCGTGAGGGCCCCGAAGGTCGCGACGTGTTTGGCCGTCAACACTCGCACGTCGTTCCCGCTGATCGAGACGATCGTGCCCTGGCCCGTACCGCGCAGCGTCGTGGTCAGCGCGGTCACCCCGACGGCGCCCTCGGCGACGGGTTCCGCTGCGGCAGCCGCGTTCGGCGCGACGCTGAGGCCGGTCAGAACGAGCAGGGCGCACCCTTCGATGAGGCGCCGGGCTCCGGCCGATCCGTTCCAAATTTTGTCCACTTGCTGTGGGTCGGCACCGCGGCGACCGGCGAGCAGGCTTCCGGCCGACGTGTAGTACCGACCACCGCACGCCCAAGTCGCCGCGGTTCGCTCGTGTGATTTTCCGCCGAGCCCGCGCCGGCGAGCCGCGACATCCGCGCGACCTGCCCCACAAACGGCGGGTCTCCGCTAAACTCTGGAACCAAAACGCCCGGCGCGAAGGCCGGGCGTACGTTCGAATGGGAAGCGCGGATCAGGACTTCTGGCGGATGCCGTCCGTCTCGTCGATGATCATGTCCGCATGGCGCATGCCGAGAAACTTCTGATCGAAGCGGATCTTGACCATGTCGCCGACGTGGATCTCCTTGAGCTCCGCGGTCGACTTGCCGTCGTTGTGGGTCAGCTTGGTCACTTTGGGACTGATCATGAAGCTCAGCGTCTGGCCTTTGCCGCCTTCGACCCCGTGGACCTTGATGTTCTCGGCCGAGACGTGGACCACGTTCCCCTCGAAGTCGCGGTGATCGGAACTCTTCGCCGAGGCGAACCCGAGCGGGGCCCCGATCGCGGCGCCGATGGCGAAGGCGGAAATGGTGTTGCGAACGATGGTTTTCACAAGAACTCCTCTCTTTCGCCGCAATCGTACCCGCTCGGTGGGCAGCACAATCAGGAAGTTGACCCGGAGCGTCATTTTCCTGTATACTTTCTCGTCGGCTGTCACCACAGCCGGCGCATGCCCACGAGGCGTGCCCGGACGTATCGCCGCTCGTCCGGTCGACAGACCTTGCCGCCTCAGGATGACGCGCCGAGGTCGAGGCGACGACACCCCGGGTTCGTTACGCGGGGCAAGATAAATCCGGGAGCTGCATTGGCCGCCAAGAAGCAAACGAAGACGCGTAAGAAGCGCGAATTCAAGAACGTCGGTTCCGGCGTCGCGCACATCCACTCGTCGTTCAACAACACGATCGTGACGATTTCGGACAACCAGGGCAGCGTGATCGCGTGGGCCTCGGCCGGGAACCTCGGGTTCAAGGGGTCCAAGAAATCGACGCCGTTCGCGGCGCAGATGGCCGCCGAGGCCGTCGCACGCAAGGCGATGGACCACGGCATGAAGCAGGCCGAGGTTTACGTGAAGGGTCCGGGCGCCGGCCGCGAGGCCGCGATCCGCTCGCTCCAGGCCACCGGCCTCGAGATCACCCTCATCAAGGACGTCACGCCGATCCCGCACAACGGCTGCCGGCCGCCGAAGCGGCGCCGGGTCTAGGTAAAGTAGAAGATGTCGCGTTATACGGGTCCCGTTTGCCGCTTGTGCCGTCGCGAAACCGCGACGAGCAAGACCGGCGAGAAAATCAAGCTCTTCCTCAAAGGCGATCGCTGCCTGTCCAAAAAGTGCGCGGTCGAACGCCGCGGCACGGCCCCGGGTCAGAAGACGCAGGGCAAGCCCAGCCGTCAGAAGATCTCGGAATACGGCCGCCAGCTGCGCGAGAAGCAGAAGATGCGCCGCTACTACGGCGTGCTGGAAACGCAATTCGAGAACTACTTCCGCCGCGCCGCGCGCGTCCCGGGTCAAACCGGTAAGACGTTCCTGCAGCTGCTGGAACGTCGCCTCGACAACGTCGTCTATCGCATGAACATGGCGATGAGCCGCGCTCAGGCGCGCCAGCTCGTCACCCACCGCCATTTCCGCGTGAACGGCCGCATCGTCAACATCCCGTCGTTCCTGGTCAAGCCGGGCGACGTGATCACCCTCGGCGACCGCGCCAAGAAGTCCGATATCTTCCAAGCCAACGCCGAAGTCGCGAAGAGCCGGCCGCATCCCGAATGGCTCGAACTCGACGAAACGGAACTGGCGATCAAAGTCAGCGGATTGCCGTCGCGCGAACAGATCGACACCCCCGTCGACGAACAACTCATCGTCGAGTACTACTCGAGATAAACCAGCCGCTGCTAGGCGTGCGATCGTGCCGAATCGGTTCGGGGCGGATAACGTAAGCAGCAACAAAGGATACCGGAAAAACCATGACGACCATCGATTCGCCCCAGGGAGCCTCGATCGAGGTTCGCGAGCGGCGCGACAACTACGCAAAATTCGTGATCGAGCCGCTCGAACGCGGCTACGGCATCACGCTCGGTAATTCGCTGCGGCGCGTGCTGCTCTCGTCGATCCCGGGCGCCGCCGTCACGTACGTCAAGATCGACGGCGTGCTGCACGAGTTTTCGACGATTCCGGGCATCGTGGAAGACACGACGAACCTGCTGCTCAACCTCAAGGGATTGCCGATCAAGCTCAACAGCGACGATCCCAAAGTGCTCACGCTCTCGGTCGGCGGCGCGAAGGAAGTCACGGCGAGCGACATCACGCCGGACGCCGACGTCGAGATCCTGCAGCCCGACTACCACATCGCCACGATGACCGCGAAGTCCGCCAAGCTCCAAATGGAGATCGGCATCGAGAAATCGCGCGGCTACGTGACCGCCGATAAGCAGAAGAACGTCGAGCACATGATCGGCCTGATCCCGATGGATTCGATCTTCTCGCCGATCCGCAAGTGCAATTTCACGGTCGACGACACGCGCGTCGGCCAGTCGGTCGATTTCGACCGCGTCACGATCGAACTCGAGACCAACGGCTCGATCACGCCGGACGACGCGCTCTCGACCGCCGCGACGATCCTCCAAGACCAACTCGACCTCTTCGTGAACTTCACGCAGGAAGAGAAGCCCCCGGCGGCCGCGCCGACCAGCGAGTGGGACGTTCCGGTCGAGACGCTGAACCTGTCGGTCCGGTCGTTCAACTGCCTCAAACGCGCCGGCATCTCGAAGGTCTCCGAACTCCTGGACATGACGGAAGACGAGATCATCAAGATGCGCAACTTCGGCAAGAAGTCGCTCGACGAGATCAAGGCGGTCCTCGAAGAGCGCGGCCTCTCACTGCGCCAGCTCGCCTAGACCGGAAAGAACATGCCGCACCAGATCGCCAAAAAACGACTCTCCCGCACCGACGGCCACCGCAAAGCCCTCCTGCGCAACCTCGCCACGTCGTTCTTCAAGTACGAGAAGATCGAGACGACCACGACCAAGGCCAAGGAAATCTCGAAAGTCGTGGAGCGCCTGATCACGACGGCCCGTCGCGGCGACCTGCATTCGCGGCGCTTGGTGGCCGAGTTTCTGCAAGAGCCGGCCGTGACGAAGAAGCTGGTCGACCAGATCGCGCCGGCGCTCAAGGACCGGACCGGCGGCTACACGCGCATCATCAAGTCGCGCGTCCGGCCGGGCGATGCCGCGGAACTGTCGTTCCTGGAGCTCGTCCGCTAGCGTCGCGACGCCGGTGTCGACATGCTGACGCAACCTCCGAGTACGTCTCCGCAACGTCTCACGCCGATCGTGCGTGAGTTCGTTGCGGATGCCTTGACCCCGATCTCCGCGTACCTCGCCCTGGCCACGCCGGGGCGTTCGTGTTTGCTCGAGTCGGTCGAAGGCACGGATCGTATCGCGCGCTACTCGTTCATCGGACTCGACTATCTCGAGACGGCCTCATTTTCGGACGATCCGGAGATGCTCGCGAAGATCCGCGCGCTGATCGGGGCGTACCGGTTCGACGCGCCGGAGCTGCGGTTTTCCGGCGGCGCGGTCTGCGTCTTCGCCTACGACGCCGCGCGCGTGCTCGAGCGCATCGGTCCGAAACCGCCGGCCGACTTTGCGGTGCCGGACGCGCTCGTCGTCGTGCCCGGCACGTGGGTCGTCTTCGATCACTTCACGCACAAGGTCACGTTGATCGGCTTCGCGCGCGACGATTCCGAACGTCCGGAGATCGAACGCCGGCTCGATCGCTACATCGCGGATCTCCTCGGCGTACGGCCGACGATCCCGGGCAACGTTCGCGCGAAGGGTGCGGTCCGGCAATCGCTCAGCAAAGAACAGTTTCTCGCCGGCACGGCGCGCGCGAAGGCGGCGATCTACGAGGGCGACGTCTACCAACTGCAACTCGGCATTCAGTTCTCGTGCGAACTCGACGGCACGCCGTTCGATTTCTACCGGCAGATCCGCACGCGCAATCCCTCGCCCTACATGTTCTTCATCGAACACGACGGGCGCGCGGTCTTCGGCGCGTCGCCCGAGTTTCTCGTGCGGCTCGACGGCACGCGCGCGCGCATCCGGCCGCTCGCGGGCACGCGGCCGCGCGGCCGTAGCGCCGAACGCGACGCCGCGATCGGCCTCGAACTGCTCGCGAACGAAAAAGAACGCGCCGAACACGTGATGCTCGTCGACCTCGGCCGCAACGACCTCGGCGCGGTGTCGGCGACGGGCAGCGTGCGCGTCGACGAACTGATGGTGCTCGAACGCTACAGCCACGTGATGCACATCGTCTCGAACGTGACGAGCGAATTGCGCGACGACCGCGACGCGCTCGATCTCTTCGCCGCCGCCTTTCCCGCGGGCACCGTGACGGGTACGCCCAAGATCCGCGCGATGCAACTGATCGACACGCTCGAACCGGTCGCACGTGGGCTCTATGCCGGCAGCGTGGCGCACATCGACTTCAACGGCGACATGGACTCGTGCATCGTCTTGCGCAGCGTGACGACGGCGGGCGGCCGCGCTTACTGGCAGGCATCGGCCGGCATCGTTGCCGATAGCGAACCGCTCGCCGAGCACGACGAGATCTACGCGAAGACGCGCATCGTGCGCGAGGTGCTCGCGCTCGATCCGCCGCCGGGAGCGGACCCGTGAACCCGTCCGGCGCACCGCACGTGCTGCTCGTCGACAACTACGATTCGTTCACGTACAATCTCGCGCATCTCTTCGGCTCGCTCGGCGCGCGCGTCGACGTGCTGCGCAACGACGATGCGCGCCTCGATGCCGCGACGGTCGCGGGCGCAGATGCGGTCTGCATCGGCCCGGGCCCGGGCCGGCCGGCCGACGCCGGTAAGACGATGCAGAGCATCGGCTGGGCGATCGACGCGCGCCGGCCGCTGCTCGGCGTGTGCCTCGGCCAACAGGCGATCGGCGAATTCTTCGGCGGCGTCGTGGAACACGCGCCGCGCCTGATGCACGGCAAGACCTCGGCGATCGAACACGACGGAACGGGCGTCTTCGCGGGCGTGCCGTCGCCGTTCGATGCGACGCGTTACCATTCGCTGTGCGTGGCGCACGCGCCGTTTCCGGCGGAATTGCGCGCCACCGCGACGAGCGACGATGCCGTCATTCAGGGTCTGCAGCACCGGACGCGGCCGATCTTCGGCGTGCAGTTTCACCCGGAGTCGGTGCTCACGTCCGCGGGCGGACGGATCTTTGCGAACTTCCTCGCATTCGCGGCGGACGCACGCGAATGACGGCGGCGCCGGAATTTCGCGCGCTCTTGCGCGCGGTGATCGCCGGGCGCGATCTGCTCGCGGAGGAGATGGCGTACGCCGTCGGCGCGATCATGGACGCGACCTGGTCGCCCGTGCAGGCGGCGGCGCTGCTCGGGGCGCTCGCGGCCAAGGGGGAGACGTCGTCGGAAGTCGTCGGCGCGGCCGAAGCGATGCGGGCGCGCAGCAAGCACGTCGAACACGATCTCGCCGTGGTGGTCGACACCTGCGGGACGGGCGGCGACGGCGCGCAGACGATCAACGTGTCGACCGCGACCGGATTCGTGCTTGCCGGGTGCGGCCTGCACGTCGCGAAGCACGGCAACCGCGCGGCGTCGAGCCTGTGCGGCAGTGCCGACGTGCTCGAAGCGTGCGGCATCGGCATCGACGCCTCGCCGGAACTCGCGCGCGTGCAGCTCGAGCGGGACCGGTTCGCGTTTCTGTTCGCGCCGCTGTATCACGGTGCGCTCAAAGAAGTGGGTCCCGTGCGGCGCGAACTCGGCGTGCGAACGATCTTCAACGTGCTCGGCCCGCTCGCGAATCCGGCGCACGCGACGCATCAGGTCGTCGGCGTTGCGATCCCCGCGCACCTCGAACTCGTCGGCGGCGCGCTGCTTGGGCTGGGCGCGCAGGGCGGCGCGGTCGTGCATGCGGAGAGCGGGATCGACGAGGTCGCGGGCGACGTTCCGACGCGCGTCTTCCAATTCGGCCCCGCGGGAACGCGGCGCTGGACGCTCGACCCGGCCGACTACGGCGTCCGCGCGCCGGCCGAGGCGCTGCTCGGCGGAACGCCCGCCTTCAACGCTGCGGCGCTACGCGCCATCTTGGAGGGCGAACGTTCGCCGCGCGCCGACGTCGTCGCGCTCAACGCGGCTCTCGCGCTCGTCGTCGCGGAGCGCGCATCCGATATCGCCGAGGGGCTGGATCTCGCGCAGCGTGCTCTAGCCGACGGTGCCGCCTACGCCGTCTTCGACCGCTTACGCCGTCCCACCGAATTGGAGTTCGCTTGAGCGACTTTCTGGAGAAACTCTACGCTGCGAAACGCGCGACGCTCCCCGACGAGGAGGCGCGTGAGAGCTATGCAGCGCTCGTCGAACGCGGGCTCGCGCGCCGCGCCGAACGGCGCCCGTTCGCGGCGGCCCTTGCGCGCGCGCGCGGGCCCGCCGTGATCGCCGAGATCAAGCGCGCTTCGCCGTCGGTCGGCTTGATCGCGCGTAACTTCGACGCATCCGCGATCGCGGCCAACTACGAGCTGGCGGGCGTCGACGCGATCAGCGTCCTCACGGAAGCCGATCATTTTCTCGGCGATCTCGCGTACCTCGACGTCGCGCGCACGTATAGCACGCGGCCGATCCTGCGCAAAGATTTCCTCTCGACGCGCTATCACGTCGCGCAGGCCGCCGCGTACGGTGCCGACGCGATCCTCCTGATCGTAGCGGGGCTCGACGACGCGACGATGCGCGATCTGATGGTGGAGGCCGCGCGCTACGATCTCGATGCACTGGTCGAAGTGCACGACGAGGCCGAACTCGGCCGCGCGCTCGCGCTCGCGCCGCCGGTCATCGGGATCAACAACCGCGATTTGCGCACGTTCGAGACCGACCTCGGCGTGACGCGGCACCTCCTCCCGAGCGTCCCGACGGGCACCCTCGTCATCAGCGAGAGCGGCGTCCACGAACCGGGCGACATCGCCGAGCTGCACGTGCTCGGCGCGCGCGGCTTCCTGATCGGCGAAGCGCTGATGCGCGCGGCGGATCCGGCGGGATTCGTCGGAAATCTCAAAAAGGCGTCGGCCGCGCGGGCGTGAGCGGCCGGACGCGCGTCAAATTCTGCGGGATGACCTCGCCCGGCGACGTGCGGCTCGCCGTCGAGGCGGGCGCCGACGCGGTGGGCATCATCGTCTCCGCGAGCGCGCGGCAGGTGGCACCCGCGGACGTCGCGCCGATCCTTGCGGCGGTGCCGCCGTTCGTCACGGCCGTCATCGTGAGCGCGGGCGAGACCGGCGTCGATCTCGCGGCGTACGCCGAGCGCGGCGTCCTCCTGCAATTCAGCGGCGCGGAACCGGCGCCGCTCTGCGAACGGCTCGCGGGCGGCAGGCCGTACCTCAAGGCGTTCCACGTCCGGGCGGAGGACGGCCGGGCGGCGTTCGATGCCGAGCTGCTCGCGGCGTACCCGAACGCGCTCTGGCTGATCGACTCGAGCGCGGGCGGCGCCTTCGGCGGCACCGGCCGGACCTTTGATTGGGGGATCGCGGCGCGCCTGGCTGCCGGCCGCCCGACGATCGTCTCGGGCGGCTTGACGCCGGAAAACGTCGGCGCGTGCGTGGACGCGGTGCATCCGTACGCGGTGGACGTGCGCGGCGGCATCGAGACGCTCGGCCACAAGGATCCGGCGAAGATGCGCGCGTTCGTGCGAGCGGTGCGTGAGGCCGACCTGCGCGCCGAGACGGTGCGCGTTCGCGCGGCGCCGAACGTCTAAGCCCGTATGCAACGACCCGATGCCCGTGGTTATTTCGGCCGATCGTTCGGCGGCAAGTTCGTGCCCGAGGTGCTCGTCGAGGCCCTCGCGGAACTCGAACGCGGCATGGACGCGGCCTTCGCCGACCCCGCGTTCTGGAGCGAGTACCACGCGATCCTGCGCGACTTCGTCGGCCGGCCCTCGCCGATCATGGAGGCGTCGCGGTTCGCCGGCAGTCCCGCGGCGGCCACGCTCGTCTTCAAGCGGGAAGACCTCAACCACACGGGCGCACACAAGATCAACAACACGGTCGGCCAGGGACTGCTCGCGCGGCGGATGGGCAAACGGCGTATCATCGCGGAAACGGGCGCGGGGCAGCACGGGGTCGCGACCGCCACGATCGGAGCGAAACTCGGCATTCCCGTCGACGTCTACATGGGCGCGCTCGACGTCGAACGGCAATCGCTCAACGTCTACGTGATGCGTCTCCTCGGTGCTACGGTCCATCCGGTGTCGGGCGGCACGCAGACCCTCAAGGACGCGACGAACGAAGCGTTCCGCGAATGGGCCGCCCGCGTCGAGGATACGTTCTACATCATCGGCAGCGTCGTGGGCGCGCACCCCTATCCGTACATGGTCCGCGAATTTCAAAAAGTGATCGGCATCGAGTCGCGCGCGCAAATTTTGGAACGCTACGGTCGTTTACCGACCGACGTGGTCGCGTGCGTCGGCGGCGGCAGCAACGCGATGGGGATCTTCGCCGGGTTCGTCGACGATCCGGAGGTCAAGCTGTGGGGCGTCGAAGCCGCAGGTCACGGTCTGCACGCGGTCGATACGGCGGCGTCGCTGAACGCGGGGACGATCGGCGTGCTGCACGGGTCGCGCTCGTATCTCTTGCAGACGGAGTCCGGTCAGGTCCGCAACACGCATTCGATTTCCGCCGGCCTCGATTATCCCGGGGTCGGTCCGGAGCATGCGTTTCTCAAAGATAGCGGCCGCGCGACGTACGTGGCGGCGACCGACGACGAGGCGCTCGCGGCGTTCCATCGCTGCGCGGAAACCGAAGGGATCGTGCCCGCGCTCGAATCCGCGCACGCGCTCGCCTACGCGCGCGAACTCGCGCGCGAGCGGGGCCCGGGCGGCCTCGTGCTCGTGAATTTGAGCGGCCGCGGCGATAAGGATACGCGTCAAGTGGGCGAACTCGAAGCGGCCGCGGCCGCCGTCATCCCGGCGCTCGTGTGACCGGTACGGCGACCGGGGTCGAACGCATCGCCGCGGCGTTCGCCAAGGCGCGGGCCGCGGGCCGCGGCGCGCTGATTCCGTATCTGTGCGCGGGCGATCCCGACCGCGCGACGAGCGCGCAGCTCTTGGCCGCGGCCGTTGCCGCGGGCTCCGACATCGTCGAACTCGGCATTCCCTACGGCGATCCGCTGGCCGACGGTCCGACGATCGCCGCGGCCGCGCAACGCGCACTCGACGACGGTACGACGATCGACGACGCGCTCGAACTTGCGGCCGCCGTCGACGGGCCGCCCGTCGTCATGTTCACGTATCTCAATCCGGTGTTGCAATACGGTCTCGCGCGGTTCGCCGCGGCGCTCGCCGAGCGCGGCATTGCGGGCGCGATCGTGCCGGACGTTCCGCTCGAAGAGACGGACGACATTCGCGCCGCGTTCGCGCCGCACGGTCTCGCGTTTCCGCAACTCGTCGCGCCGACGACGCCGCCCGCGCGTGCCGAAGCGCTCGCGCGCGCGAGCGAAGGTTTCACGTATCTGGTGTCGCGGCTCGGCGTGACGGGCGCGAAGAAGGAACCCGATTTCGGCTGGATCGCGGCGCGCGTCGCGGCGCTGCGTCGCGTGTCGGACACGCCGCTCGCGATCGGGTTCGGCATCGCGACGGCCGATCACGTGCGTCGTGCTTGCGCGATCGCCGACGGCGCGATCGTCGGCAGCGCGTTGATCGACGCGTACGCGGGCACGAGCGGCGCTGCGGCGGCGGAGCGGGTGCGCGCGTTCGTCGCGACGCTCGCCGCCGGAACTTAAGCGCGTAACTTCTGTTTTTCGATCTTCCCCATTGCATTGCGCGGCAGGGCGTCGACTACGGTGACCGAGCGCGGGATCTTGAAGCTCGCGAGCCGTTCGCGCAAACCCGCGAGCAGTGCGTCCGTGTCGACGGTATCGTTCGTTTCGATGAAGGCGACGGGGAGCTCGCCGCGGGCGGCATCCGGAATGCCGATCACGGCGCTCGCAACGACCCCCGGGTGGCGATCGATTTCGATTTCGATCTCGCGCGGATAGATGTTGAAGCCGCCGCTGATGATCAACTCCTTCGAGCGGCCGACGATGCGGTACACGCGCTCGGTCTCGTCGTAGAGCGCGAGGTCGCCGCTCGCGTACCAACGCGTGCCGGCGTCGTCGCTGACGAACGCAGCCGCCGTCGCCTCGGGCATTTCCCAATACCCGGCGAAGACGTTCGGTCCGTTTACGAATAGTTCGCCCACGTCGCCCGGTGCGACGTCCGCGCGGGTCGCACGGTCCGCGATGCGGACGCGGGTGCCCGGGAACGGCACCCCGACGCTGCCGGCCACGCGCGGGCCGCCGTACCGGTTCGTCAGGGCGAAGCCGAATTCGGTGGCGCCGTAGCGTTCGAGGATCTGGATGCCGAAGCGCGCCCGAAACGCATCGTGCACGTCCGCCGCGAGCGCCGCGGAGCCGGAGACGCAGAGCCGTAACGACGGCGGCACGCCGTCGCCGAGCGCTTCCAAGAGACGCACGTACATCGTCGGCACGCCGAAGAACATCGTGACGTCGTCGCGCCGCAAAATGTCGAGCATCGCGGCGGCGTCGAAACGCGGCTGCAGCAGTAGCCGGCCGCCCGCGGTCAGCGTTCCGTTGAGCGCCGCACTCAACCCGTGCGTGTGGAATAACGGCAGAGCGATCGCGAGCGTATCGGTCTCCTGCCAACGCCACGCGGTCACGAGTTGCATCGCGGTCACGGCGAAATTGCCGTGCGTGAGCATCGCGCCCTTGCTGCGTCCGGTCGTCCCGCTCGTATACAGGATTGCGGCGACGTCGTCCGGCCCGGGCGGCGCGCCGAGTTCGGCCGCTGCGGCCGTCGCGTCACTCGCGCGTGCTTCGATCTCGCTCGCGTCGAGCATCATTCCGATAACCGGCAGGTGCTCGCGCGTTTCGGCGGATGCCACGACGAGCCGCACGCGCGCGTCGCGCAGGACGTGGTCCAACTCGGCCGCACGATACAGCACGTTGACGGGAATGACGACGGCCCCGAGCCGCAGCAGCGCGAGATACGCGTAGACGAAACCGATTCGATTCTCGCAATAGATCGCGACGCGGTCGCCCCGCCTGACACCGCGTTCAGTTAAGAGCGCGGCGCTGCGGAGCGTTCCCGTATGGAGCGCCTCGTACGACACGTCGCCGACGGCCAACCGCTTAAAGCGGTCGCGGCGCGTCGCGTCGAAGAGATCCAAGAGCGTCATTGCCCGTGATGCTTTTTCATATGGTGGTGCGAACGATTCCGGCGAAAAATGCAGCGTCCTTGAAGAACGGAGCCGCTTCCCGCGCCTTCGCGTTCGCACTCGCGACGTCGCTCGCGCTTGCATTCGCGAACGGGCGGGCGCAAGCGCA
>Ga0116227_10005369_pt1 | contig 27032 bp, 14 predicted proteins | sample S1TSphgellanicum_FD_89693 | JGI IMG/M metagenome (GOLD analysis project Ga0116227, IMG submission 89693) | Host-associated microbial communities from peat moss isolated from Minnesota, USA - S1T2_Fb - Sphagnum magellanicum MG | ecosystem: Host-associated > Plants > Peat moss > Unclassified...
AAAAAAAAAGAAAAAACTCTCTAGTTAAGAGTAGCTTGGCATCAGGAAATTCCTGTATTAATTTACTACTCATGTTTGTACTGGGATTATGTTCCTGTTTTTTTTTAGTAATTTTTGTTTGTAGCCAAAGGGGCCATCATCATCCATAGGTAGATTTAGCCAAATCTGGCTATAAACCAGAAATAGCCTAGTACAAATCTTTGATCATCCTTCTATATGTTTGGTTACACAAAGAAAACCAAATATACAAATCTTTTGATTTTACTCTTTTTTTTTCCCTCTTCACTTCTTCTGACGGAAAACCTCCAAAACCATTTCTTTTTCAAACTTTTAATTTTTTATTTCCCTTTTTCACCAGATTAAAAAAAAAAGGTGGATTATGTGCCAAGTAATTTTGTCAAGAGTTGAACATGGCAGCAGCTGTCTCTCACAAATTCCTTTGTAATACAAAGGTACCCATGTTGGGCTATGTGCCTGTGACCAAGCAAGGCAGGGGGGGCAGGGGGGTTGATACACCAAATCTCCATTGGGAGTCAAAAATGATCCCTCACTCTCAAACCTTCAAGGTGCATCACTGCAACATATAACAACTCTTCTTCTGAGAAAGATGGCCATTATTATACCCCTATGTTATTGGGAAGAGGTCCTCAAATCATGCCCCATTCTGATATTATTTCTCATCTTTCAAGTGTGCAAATAAAATCTTGAAAATTTAGCATAACCCAAGTCAAAACTTTTTTGTTTTCATCTTTCAAGTGTGCAAATAAACTTGCAAAAAAATCAGCATAATGAATACATTAGTGTTCTCCCTAGAGTAAGTGATTAGGGGGTTCTTGTCCTGAGTTTGGCCAAAACACAATGTAAACCATGAAAGTTGAACTTGGAAAGTCTCTCAAATTAGTGGTTGTCAAAGTTTGATCCAATTGGTCTTGTGTTTTCACACTTAATCTTCTTGTCTTCTCATTTTCCAAGTAGAGACCCAAGTTATCCTTTGCAAGCATTCTTGCCACTTTGCCATGTGCAATCTTTTCTCATTATTTGTTTTGGGTCTTTGTTGATTTGGAGGTGGAGAACAACAACAACAATGAGTATTTTTTCTCACCTTTTTTTCCCTTGTTTTGCATGTGTGTGCATGTGCAAGGGCTTTGTGATTTGGAGGTGAAGAACAGTGACAATGAGAATTCTTTTTCACCTTGTTTTTTTTCTTTCTTTTGTGTGTGTGTGTGTGTGTGTGCATGCGTATGTTTGTGGTTTTGTGATTTGAATTTGGAGGTGAAAGAGTTGCAACATGTATGTATGTGTGTGTGCATGTGCACATGTGCGGTTTTGTGTGTGTGTGTTAAGATTTTGTGTGTTTGGGGGTAGAAGTACATGTGCATGTTTCTAGTTCTAGTCTTTGTTGAAATTTTGTGTGTTGGGGGGAGGCATTGCAAGGAAGCAGTTTCTTGATTTTGGGTTATGGGAAAGGGTTGCAAGAGAAAAAGTTGTCATCTTGTGCTGAGTTTTGAATATTGGTTCCTTACATGGGTGACTTAAGGATATATGAAAACTCAACATGAGAGGGCAAAAGCATACCCAAAGACAAGGTGACTTTAAAGATTTCTCTATTAGATTCCATGAGTTGTCCAAACCTATTGATAACTTCTCTAGGTAGGCTCCACTTTAGAGAAATGTATCTAAACAGTGATGAAATATTAAGTTTTTTAGCATCTAATTTTTTCCATACAAAAAGTCATTTGCAATTAATCTCCTCTGAGATCTTAAGGTTGGAAGTAGACACCTAATTAGATTTAAAGTTGTTTACAAACTGTGAAAATTCTTCCACTAGCATGTAATGCCCTTGGCTGGTTTTTAAAGATTACGAAAGTGCACTGTCTTATAAAGTGGAATTTCCCTCTTGAGAGGTAGGAGGGAGTTTTGTTTTGTCATTGCCAATTTTGTTTTATCATCAAGTGTTTGGATTTATTGTCACGCATCTCATGAAATCATCATCATCATTTCATCCAGAACTTTGCAGCTTCATTGGGTGGGCATTACGCTGTGCAACACCCTCAGGCTGGGTCGTTCCCAAGATAACGAACCCTCGGCCTCCATTCTTGAGGGCCCATTATTTTGAGAACACCCCAATCCCTGGGCATTACTCTACACTTTGGGGGGTTTACATCTATCGCAAAGGAGTTCCAAATAAAAATAGGTACAACCTATTTATCCCAATTTATAAAACCATCAATCCCAAGAATGGTGCAGAAATCTGTTGTCTATGATTGTTGTTTTAAAGTTTAATTTATGAATATAGTAATCCAAGAAAGACTTCAATTGTTGGGATTGCCCATCTTGGACTAGCCTGCATCTGGGCAACTCCATTCACTTCTAGTTAGCATAATCATTTCAAAAGCATTTAATCTAGATCTCACACTCTCACCTGAATCTACAACGCACACATGATTCTGTTGGATATTTGCAGCCAATGTTTAAAGAGATCAGGTTTCACTGAAACTACTTTTAAAAACCAAAAAAACAATCAAATTTTTTCTTTGAATATTTGGCCAATTTTGACCTGAAAAATCTGATTTCTACCTTTTCGAAGGATTTTTAAAATGAAAAGTGGCCAAAATTCACCAGACTTCAAGATTTTATTTATTTATTTTTTCAGTAGGTAGCCAAGAATATAGAAGGAACCATACTATTATTTATTTATATATATGGTTTCTAAGCCAAATCCAGCTAAATTTTCTACTGAATGAATGGCACTGCTTTGGTTACATTACAAAATTGGAAAAACAAAAACACTGGTCTTCCTCCTTGTAGACCTAAGCCCCAACAGCCAATTTACACTTCTTGAAGTATGGTTTGTTAAGCATGGGTAAATTGGATTCGAGCTTATAATACCAGCAAATAGTATGGTACTATGATCTCTCTAGCAAATTTATTTTTGGGTATTTAGAATCCGAATTTCAACATAAATTTTTGGACCTAAAGTGTAGTAGAGTGGTCTTGTTTCATAAGACTAAAAAGCTTCAAAACTTTGACTCCAAACTCAATTGGCACACAAGAGGAGGAGTTTAGAACAGTTGCTTCCTATGTTCAGACAAAGGCGTGAAGGAGCCAAGCAAGAAGCAAGTTATTAAACTAATCAAATGTAGTGAATTGGGTATATAGAGTATGGATGTACACAGTCCAGGATTCAGATCTGATTTGGAGATATTGTCACACCTCGGGATTGGTTGTGGATTGGTCAGGAAGCAAAGCATAATGACAAAGTAAAAACACAAGTGGTGTGGACGGCCTGCAGTTGGCTAAAACAACCCAATCATGCAGGTACCATGGCTGTGAAGCTCCCTGGAAATAATTGGGAGATCTGGAGTCTCCACTGTAATCCCCAAGTTTTGATGGATGGGTAGTTGATGTTCTGAACGCACACACAAACAGATTGTTTCAATGTCAACAACATGGCAACAACTAAGTATCTAGTGCAGATATGCAGTTCTTTTGCTGGTGACATTCATGTTAGAGATGGGGTTTTTATTCTCCCAATTTTGTGAGGTAGGTGCTGTAGTGATCATACACAAGAAGACTTGGCCAAATTTGGCTGCATGTTAGAGAAGAGAGTAGGAAAAATTTAGGGCCCTCTTGGGTTCATGTTGAGCCCTCTCATTGAGGGCATCAACATTCTATTCCTAAATTTGTTCATCACCGTTTTTGGCTTGGCCTAGTAGCCCTTTCGAAGAGGGTGGGTATCAATGTTGGGTGGATATCATTCTTTTATAATTGTTGGCTTTGGTTTTTAAAATGTTTTAAAAGATTCAGATTGGATCTTAAATTAGTTTTTAATTTATTTCAATTTAATATCCATCAAGGATATCAAATTCCTTTAAAAAATGAAAATCCTGATCTCACATTTCCAAACTCATGAACATTTTCCCAACCGCAGTAGAGGACATTTAATTTCCTTTGCATTAACTTGGTACCTTCAAAACATATGTGAATCCTTATTCACCAACTCCTTGACTAGTTGAGTGGTCCCAACAATCATCTTAGAAATGTAAAAAACATTAATTTTTATCATTCAACTGATGTACCATAGTTCTAGATTTTAACACAGTGAAATACATGGTGGCATTTCAGCAACATTGAAAACAAAGACTATCTATCATAATCTTCCGCCATAAAAAACAACTTGTTTTCAACCAATTTAAGATTTTAAAATCTTGGGTCTAACATTAGGGATAACATGTTATGAGTTTTCTTTTTTCATACTTCATTAGGAATGAAAGAAAAAAATCTAAAACATTACATACTTGTTTTATAATGTTGGAAACAAGTGTAGACAACTCCAAAGCTAGAGAGCTGTATCGTCTTCCATCAAGTTGGCCATAAAAAGTGGTATTTCAAATTCTTCTTTTAGTTTCAAAGCCATGGTAATTGTTATGTGCAAAGCATAAAAAAATAACCAATGTTCATGGGATCGGTTAAGCACACAAGCATTCAAAAAAAAAAAAAAAAAAAAACAATGATTTGAGTGACTTCCCAAGTTAGAAGGGAGGGCACACGACCATTAATTCTCATTGATGTTTGGCGATTATAATGTAAAAAAATTGTTGCCCTAAATTGCAATGTTTCTTGGAATAGTATGATCTTACTTGCAAACTTACATGAACAAATCAAATATGAACATAATAATTTGCAAATTTCAAAACAAAAACAAAAAACACACTGTCGAAAAACAAAATTGACCTAATTTTCATTAGAGCATTCAATTTTCTAGGCTTTAAACTAGCTTCAATGCAAGTTTTATTGCATTCATATTGACCTTCATCAAATTTCTTTGGCCAAGTGATACATTTTTATAAATTTGCATGGGCAAATTTGATGGAAACATATTTGAAGCCTTTACAAACTTTCTCATCACTAATGGCATATTGGTAAGCTTTGGAGAAAGCATGCCCAAAACACGTTATTTAAAACTTCTCCTCCAAACCTAGAGCTTCACATTTGATAACAAACTTGAGAGTGTTTGTCATTGTGTTCAAATTTGAACCTTCATTTTTAACGTATGTTTTAATCTTATTTCTCAAAACATATTTATCCAAAGGATTAGTCAATTTTTTTGCTAATGCCAATGCCAATGTCATGTTGTTTTAGAAGCCTCAAATAAACCAAAAGTAACATGTTTTGACTTTAGTTAGACCCCAAAAAATTTATGATCAATACAAACATTCGATGAACACCCTTGGACATCCATATATCAAAATTAACAATGATGGAATCACACTTTGATCTTTTTTAACAATCTATGTTTCCAAACTTCTCTTATTGTAAATTTCGTTTCTTCATAATTTAAAAAAAATTAAAATGATTTACATCAATATGTTTTCTCAAACATGTTATTCCACTTGTCTTATAATAAAATAGTAAACCCTTTCTTAACTTTGTTCTTGGGTTAAAAAAATTATATAGTTAAAATAACACAACATACAATGCATGATTTGAATGCATCAAGTGTCACTTTTCCATTGTTATTCACACAAAAAAATGACCAACATAAAGCACTCCAATTATGCATCTTCAATATTTTCCTTTAAGAATACAATAGTTTCAAAATTTCTTAATTTTTTCTTCATCATTTTAATTTTGAAACTTTACTGTCTTTAGTTTGCAACCTTCAGTTTTCTTAAGTCTCTTGCATTATTTCATCTTCATATTTGACCTTATTTAGGAATATTTCATACTTTTCATCATGGATTAATGTGTTTTCATTTCCACTAAACCCTTCCATTTATCATATGATGTTCAACAAGGTCAAAGATGGAGAAACTTGAACAAACAAAATGTCTTACAAACAAAGGTCTTACTCTAGGGTTTGAGGTGGAATATGAAATGTATTGTTAGTATGCATGGTTAAAAAAACTAATGTGAACATTTACAATATTTACAAGCAACGATCAAACTCTCTTTCCATTACAAAAATAAAGAGATGTGCAAAAGATAATTCTAATGCAAGTAAAAAAACTTACCATAGATCAAAAATTTAAAAAATCAAATAAAAAACCAGAAAATAACAAAAAATAATAATAATGACTAACTTACTTTTTTAAAATGTTGTCAATTGTCACCAAACAAGAGTGCCAAACCCACAAAATCTGAAAAAGAGGGGAAAGTACAAATTCTAATAACATGACGGGAGGGCATAGCAATAATGTGAAGGCGAGAAATAAGATGAAGGAAAAAAAAGTACACAAAACAACAACAAAGCAAATAAAAAAGAAGATGAGGCCCAACCATGAACTCATGCCGTTTTATAGAGCAACGACATTGGTCATACAGTTTGGCACAACCACAATTAAGTGGCGGCCACCTCAAACCCTCAAACTTTTAAAATTTTTAAACCTAACTTTTAGTGATGTTTTTGGGAAAATGATTTACTCATCAACTTGATATCCAGATCCAGGCAAGGAGTTGATCTCGCGTCTTAATATCATTTACGAGATATCCAAAGTTCAAACCAGATATTGCATGATCAGATTTCAAAGTTATAAGATCCAGTGATCAATATATCACTTGGATATCATAGTTTGTGATATTTAGAAGTTGAGATATCATTCTAGATTATCACAGTTTATGATATCCACTAAATGTGTCAAGAGTGATATCTGCGTTTAGTATTTGGGTTGTTTTTGGATATCTGCCCAACATTGGTGGGTACCTCAGTTATTGGCATTATATCATTTATGTGCTAGATTCACTGGTGAAACAATACTTTTGAAGCTTGCATAACCAGAACTATGTTGTGTGCTCAAATGGGTGCATATTATCGAGCCATGCCTATAGGCAAGGATTACAAAATAATTCATTTGTGTTTACAACACCAGGTCAAATGTTTTCTTTCTCTGTTTTCTGATGTAGCAACAATTGAGATCATCCCAAAAAAGATTTTAGTAATGATTGACAACAAGCTTTTTGAAAAGCGGTAAAAAAAAACAACCCTAATTGCCACCAGAGGACTTGCCATTCACTTACGTGAGGGGATCACAATTTGACTACAGATCTTTGATGCTCAACTTTATAATAATTCTGAACTACAAAATATAAGACTCGCCACATGCAAATTTGACTATGTCAATTGTCCATTGAAAGGAATTGAAGGGCTAGCAAGTTTGAAAAGAGATTTGTTGGTCCACTATTTTAGAAGGTCACCGTCCTATGATGATGGAAGGGCGTGTTGTACCTTGTAATGTCTATTTAGGTTTTGATTTTGGTAGATTGTGTGGAACCCAAAGCAAAGCATATGAAAATATGAATCTTGCCAAATATGAACATGGGTTTCATTGCTCAAATTCTCAACTCTAAATCCGGATCAATGATTTACGTTCAAATCAGAATCAGATTTAATATGGAATACATATCAAGATCAAAACTATGTGTGGGTGATAATATATTTGTTCCCTCAAAAAAATTTCAAAGTCACATTCTAAGCATTGATTCATTCATTTCTAACAAATTTGGTTCAAGTTATTACTACAAAATGCAAATCTGAAAATCATTATGTACTATGGAATAGTTAAACCCCTGCCCATTGTGATAGGTAAGGTGTCAGGCGAGCTTGTCAAAGTGAGGTGAAACAAAGCTCCCACTATAATGGGCAAGGGTGAGACCATTCCACGACACTAAGGTCTGGGTTGGCAGATTCAACCATTTCAAAAATCTGGGTTTGGGTTCTAGGTTGTTATTTTGATTTTGAGTTAATATATCCTTCTGTCTGGTTAGGGTTTAGGGTTTTCTACAGGGATCCACCACAAATGGTCAATCCATTAAAAAAACTTCAACTACAAATGGCCTATCAACTTAAATAGAGGTATTTAAGTTATCTTACTCTAGGTTCAAATTGAAGGTTAAATGTGTTGAAAACAAAAGATTAGCTTCAAATTCGACATTTGCTTCTCATCTCGTGAAAAAATCTAATCAAAAGCTTTTATTCAACAGAGTAGCATGTGGATAATCTTGGAAATGGAAGGTCATTTTTCGGAGTTCATTGAGCTCCTTATCACAACTATATATATCATGTGTACCATAAGTTATATATGTTTGGAAAAATCAGGTTGTTGTTTGTATGATTGTGCCATTAACTCATGATGATAAGCCATTCTCCAAAAGTAATTGATGCAAACTTTTGGACCTTCAACTTTTGATTGCTCAATTTTCTAGAGATTGTCAATATTGATATTTCTCAAGAAATTTTTGACAAATATATTTCGTCTTGTAATTTTGAAATTTTATGTCAACATATCATCCAATCTAAATTGTGAAATCTGCCTTCATGGACTTTGTGCCATTCTAATTTCATGAATTCAAAGAGATAGATTTATGTGTATGTTTTGAAAATACTTTTTAAACATTTGGATCAAAAGATTGAACATTTTTCATAATTGCATGTTCAACAATGTTTTCTTTGGGAAAAATGGGAGAAAATGGAGATGAATGGATTTACATATGGAATTATGAAAGTGGATATTGTCATAAATGCTAATAATTGGGTGGATGTATTCTATAGTGGCCCACTTTTTGTGTCCCAATTTAGTTTTTTTTGAATGGTATGGTGATTTGGCATGTCGATAACATACCAGAAGAACCATTTATATTCAAAATTGCAATTGGTTTATGATTTTCAACTTCAATAAGAAGATATCTATGTATTTTGTGCACGATAATGTGCACACACAATGTAGTATGAACTTTTGAACCGAAAACATATGAACTATCTTCACATTCTACACATGCAATTTTCAATATGATTTTTGTTCAGAATATCTTATACGAACTCAATATTTGATAGATGAAAAAAAAATGCATATAAAAATTGTATCACAAAAACCTTAAGAAAAATACCTTTTTTGAACTTTTGAATAACCAAATCTGAAATTATTTTCAAAAGTACTTATATGAGTCTTTTTTTGTTGGATTGATGTTTTTACTTGCTTCTAATTTATATCATACCTACGATCAATGTTCGGGCACTTCTTTTCCAAATATTTATTTATTTAAAAAATGAAGTTAACTTATTTTAAATTTAATTCGTCAAAAGTTCAACAATTGATGAACAAATATGAAAATTACACCTTTTGTTGTGTATTTGTAATAGCAACCCAATTGTTCCAAGGACAATACATATTTTTTCACAAGTTGGGAGTTTGATTTTCCACAATTTTAGCAAATATTAATTAAAAGTTCCCTTTTTTTGGCTAGACCTTTTGTGAATTTTTTTGTGTTGAACATCAATTGTATGTAAGGTGTGTAAAAACGATGTTCAAATGGGCTTTTATTCATATGAACTTTATTAGTTCATTAACCACCTCATAATCCTCACCTAAGTAATTTAGTAAAAAAATTGGACTTTTAAAAAATGTTTTATCTATAAAAAATGAGGCACTATAACTTGTTCTTACCCAATTGTTCAAATGTCATTGACCAAAACAATGGAAAAAATATGTGGCATCAAAGTCAATACATTATGTTAAAATTACATTTGCTTGTATTTGGCATATTTTAATGTGCCCCCAAAAGCTTGCCACAAGGTATTGAGATAAATTATACAATATAATGCACTTAAAAAAATTGTAAGCTTTGGGCATGTTCTCTAACTCCTTGCAACAAAATGGTGGTACAAAAGTTCAAGGATAAGACTAGGACAAGGTGTTTTACTTCACCTTTTAATCACATCAACTATACAAAAAAAACAAAAACAAGGCAATTGATGCAATTGAAACCATCTTTTGTTCATGGACTTGCTAAATATTCAAATTAGACTTGCTATAAAATGATGTGTTAAACTTACCATGGCCTAAACTTGGCTTGAAAAGATCACTTTTAGTTATATATTTTATAATTTGCTAGAGGGCCTACATCATGAGAATGGAAAATTCCCTTAATTCTTAGTTGACACATTCCCAAGTTTAGGACAAATAATGAACTAATAAAGTTCAAATAGACCTTTAATTCATTCATTTAACATAATCAAATGGGACAATTTACCCGATTTTTTCATGGGTTTGTGCATGGTTGAGTGACTAACTTTTCAACCAAAAAAATCCACACAAAATCCATCTTACAATGTTAAATTGCTAGTTTAATGTGGTATCATTGGTTAAATTGTAATAAAGTCCATGGATAGAAATAAACAAAATCCAAATTAATAGGAACCCAAGTAGAGATTCAAAAAATTGAACCATAATTTTAGAAATCCATAGAGTGTTTTTCCTTGGTTTTTAATCACCTACCCTACTTAAAATTTGGTTATGATTTTTGAGGGAAGGATTTCATATTAAATTTTATTATTTCGTGTTACACCACATATTAATTCACAATAATTTTCAATGAAATTCAATAAGAACATTTCAATTTTCTACCATCCCAGTTAGTTGATTAATCCATATCTTTTAACTTAAAAAAATTGAATTGTAAAAAGTGCATGTATTTATATCAAAAATTAATTACATTATATGTTTTCATAATCAGGTTATTATTCTAGAACCAAGTTGCAATTAACAAATTTAAGATTATATGTTTTGCTAGGAGACATTAAAATAAGATGAATAATATAAAAACTCAAAAAAAGGTCACAAAAATGAGCCACTCAACTATGGCTTCACCTTCATAGTCCTTGAAAAACTCTTTCCAATGTCATGTCAAGTTTTGAAGTCAAACAAGATTTTCCAAATTACATTTTGAACATGTATGTCACTTTCAAACACATCATGGAAACATTTACCACATTTTTGTTCTAGTTTTTAAAACACTTCTATAGGTTTTGAAACAACTATATTTGACCATTCAAGCCCATTTAAAAGTCATTTTGATGATTTAAAGATCAAGGTATGACATGTTCTTACCCCTAGAAGAGTTGCCACTAAGAAACTTGGCTATTCCATCAAGTTGTAGTTGGGATTTATTAATAATGCGGTGACTCAACAATTGAAAATTGTAGAACAAGTGGTCCATGTGTGATCTTAGTTGATGTAAAAGGCTAATGTAGATTACACAAAATTGCAATTTAATATTCACATTTCATTTAATCATATCAACTTCATTGTTCATGCAAACGAGTTAGATCAACAATCACATTCAATGTAAATGTGAGGCATTTAAATCAAGTGATTTTCCTTTTGCATGTGGTATTTTATTATTTCAATTTTAACAAATGTTCTATTATAAGTTTATGGTCTTTTATGTTCATTGATAAGTTAGTACATTGAAGAGTAATGGTATAATTAACATACTAGATTGTAAAAGAAAGATTTATTATATATGAATAAATATTTCAACTACATGGAGCTTTGTTTTTGGCATTTGAAACAAGTGCAATCCAAGGAACCCAATTTTTATGGTGAATTCCTTATTACTACCCCCCCCAAATCCAAATGACTTGGCAATATGAAAGCACATTTGACCTTGTCTATATGGACCCAAGTTATCTTTAGCACTACAATGCCAACTACACCTTGTTAATGAGAGTTTATGCCATTGTATATACCATGAAAGGAAAAGATGAAAATCAAGAATTCTTTGGAATGGTTTTTGTTCATGGTGGTACACCTTGATGCCTTGGTGATGATGCATGTTATGGGCAATAAGAATTATGTAAAAGATCATTGAAATGTTGACTACATTTGGATTACATTTTGAAATCGATTATTGTTAGCTTTAGATTTAAGTGATGAAAAATGTCAACCATTCCAAAAAATATATATTTTATTCAATATATTATGAATTTTAGTTTTTTTAGAATAATTAATTGAAATTACCATATTCAACTTGCTCATTAACTTTTTGAACAAATTACAAACCTAACCTAATCATTTAATTAATGTGTTTGTTAATTAGTCACAAGTAAGAACATGATTGATTTCAAATTCACATGCATTCACAATAAAAGAGGAATTGACAGTAAGGTCAAAGTCCTTATTAAGGACTATAATGTATGTATGGCCTTATAAAATATATGTATTAGTTTATTGAATACCATAATCACATTTTAAATATAATTTATTACCTTTTAAAATAAATTGAATTGGATATTGATATTGAAGACAAATATCACTAAAACATATTTCGGTATTGCAACTTCCATTTGCAACTATGTATTAGTTGCAAAGAACATATGCAATTGATGGCCTATGAGTTATTAAACCCATGTTGTTTCACTTATTTTGTTGGAAGGGACAATGATGTGGCATCTAGTTACAAATGTCAATTCTATTATGAATTAACCTTTTGTTATTTTGTGGCAATATTGAAATTCGATGTCATAAATTCCCATGGTGTGCTTTGCAAAGTGTAAATGATGTGGATGCCATGTCAACCTAATCATTTCACTTGATTAAGTGTTATAAAAGATGCCTTCTTGTAAAAGTGAGATGCGTGGAAAAACCATTCATACATGTTCAATTATGAATTACACACATGATCAAAAGTGAATTGAATATAAAATCCACTTGTCAAGTTTTTTATGTTAGGGGTTGATAAGTTTGTAAATGTTTGGGTTAATTCATTATGCCAAAACATGGCATGTATGATTATTACATGTCAAAACCTAGGCTAGTTAAACAAACCTATGTTACTTAAACTAGTTAAACTAGGCCACATAGATTAAATGACCTAACACTACTACAATTCATGGTTTTTCAAAAGGTCCAAGTTGATTAAAAGGTTTTAGGTACATTTTGATTACAAGCTCAGGGCTTGAATGACATGTATATTTTTTATTGGTAAACTTAACTAAAATGACCCTTTTGATTATATGTCAGATTGAACATATGGATGAAAGCACGGTCAAAAGAACTAGGGGCACCAAGGTAAAAGTCCCTTTCCAAGGATTACACATGACACATTTTGTTTTTGTGTTGGTTTATAATTTATAATTTTGTATTTCAGGTACCCTTTTTACTTTGCATTTTAAATATAAATACATTTTGATTAAAAATTGATTTTATATCATGTATATTATGCATTCATGTGTTCTATCACATAAACATGCACAATTTTTGTTAAAGACACATTTTCAAAATCCATGATTTTTAGGGTCAAAAACACTTTTGAACCAAATGTGTTCAAATCGGTCATAAAAAAATAATTCATTAGTTTAAATCCTTTTGCCCTTCTAATCATCAATGTTAAAATCTTCTCTAATTTTCAAAAGGAATGATGCACATTTGGTAGAAAAAAAGGACATTTGAAAAAAGGCTTGTTCATTCTTGAAGTTTGAATGCTTTCAACATGCAAAAACATTTTTGATTTCTATCAAGCTTTGAGCATGTAGACTTTGTAATCAATCAAAAATATTCCAAATTTTCTTATGAAAATCCAAACTATTATGTTTCATTTGTGATCTTTCAAACATACAAAAATGCACTTAAGGAATGTCCACTCATTTGGATGGCTCCTTTGACTATGTTTTTACATCAAGTTGAACAAAAAATGATCACTTTGGTCAAAATGACCAATGACTTTTAATCAATTGGGACATCTAGTCAAGTTGAACAAAGTAAAATGACATCATTAGTCAAAATGGACAATGATGTTTTAGTTAAATGTGACATCTTATGCTATCTAATTTGTCCAAATAATTATTAATTAGGCTAAACAATAACCTAGGACTACTTACATACCTACCCACCTACCATCTTACAAACCTACCTACCTACTTCTTATTTCCCACCTACCATCGTATATCCTTACCTACCTACCATCTTACAACCTTACCTACCTACCTACCTACCTCCTATTTCTCACCTACCATCATACATACCTACTTACTTATTTCCTACTTCCCATGTACCATCCTACATCTTTACGTACCCACCTACCTCCTATTCCCACCTACCATCTTACATTTTTACGTACCTACCTACCTCTTACTTCCCACATACCATCCTACATCCTTACCCACCCACCTTTTACTTCCCACTTACCATCCTACATCCTTACATACCCACCTACCTTTACTTCCCACCTACCATCCGAAATCCTTATAAGTTACCTACCCACTTACCTACCTAATTATTCACCTCCTATGGATTACAATTTACCTATTTACTTAACCTTTTACCTACTAAACATTATACAACCTACCTACTAATTACTGAATTTCCTTTCTTACCTACATTACTAGTGATGTGAAATAAACAAGTGAGATAAAAAACTTGACAAGTTTTATCGACTTTGGAAGGTGTCATCCATTGGTAAGGACTTGGTTTATCATTGGGGAGGTGAAAGGGTTCAATTCCTAATACTTGTAATTTATATACATGTTTAAAGGGTTGGGGTAAATAAGTTAATTATTATGAAAAAATCTCATCTGTTGCAACTTGTCGATTTAGTTGTAATCTAATTCTATCAGACACTTTTTAGGTGTAATTTAGTTACATCAAACGAATTGCAATAGACATAGTTTTCTCATAATAAATTAAGTAAGGTTAAACTAAGAATGTTAGATAAACTAGGTTAGGTAGGTTAGGTTAGGCTACCAACTACCTACTTACTTTTTTACAGCCTACCTAAACTTATATACAACCTACCTACACAAAAAATATTTTTAGTAATAATCTAGGGAAAAAAATTGGAAATTTGACCAGTCAAATGGTTCACTATATAATAATCAAATGGTTCAATAACCTTTTAGTAAAAAAAAACTACTTCAATTAAGTAGGGTAGGTCCAAATTGACAGAATGGTGTTTTGACACATGTCCAAATGGGGTCCATGACTAGATTCTCTAATCAAAATAATTGTTTTTTGTAGTAGTGTAGGTTAGGTCACTTAGGTTAGGTAGCCTAGCCTACCTACCATAGGTTGTTTAAGCTAAAAGCTTAGTAAAGGATTAGGTGGCATAGCCTACACACCTTAGTTGAGATTAACCATGTAAACTATTTGGCTTAAAGTAAGATAGACAAATTGTAAAAGTAAAGATTTGAACCTTTCACCTTCACATTGATGGGCAAAGTTTTTACCATTACATCAACCTTTTTTATGTAATATAAAGTGTGACCATATTTTAATAAGCATTTTTTCTAACCTACCTAAGTGATTTATTCAATTACCCTAAGCTTCTTAGGCTATCTAAGCACCTACCTAGGGGTTATTTAAGCTACATAAACTACATAAAGGTTTATTTAAAAAGGCTTACCTAAGGAGTATTCAGCCACCTAAGCTATGTAAGGACCTACCTAAATATCTATTGAGGGGTTGCCTTGGCTTCCTGAAGGGTACTTACACTAGTTATAGGTTACTTAGGGGCTACCTAGGTTAGGCTACCTAGGGATTGCTTAAACTACCTAAAGGCCTACTTAGGTGTTGTTTAAACTATATTTCCATTTGTGATATCTATGACCACTCAAGGAAAAAATGAGATTTTGCAATTGGTTTTTGTGACTAATTCTTAATCACATGTGACATATGTGATTAAAGTCCCATTAATTGCATTTGACAAATTGCATGCAACCATAGTCACAAATCACATGGTCCTTGGTTAGAAAACAAAAATCAACAAAAAATATTTTCCTCCACATATATATATAGTCATTTGCAACGAACATGTGATTAATTCACTAGAAGAATTCTTGTCCATTTTGACCCTATGTTTATGACTACAATGCAACGAATGTCCAAATTAACTAATTTTGCAACTATAACTATGTTAATCCTACATGTCATTATAGTTGCAAATGTTTAGAGTTACGAATGTGACTAAAATTTTTTAAAAAAAAATTTAAGTCAAAATTATTACTATAATTTGTGACTATGAAAAATAGAAAGAAAATGAACATTTATCATTCATTATTAACTATGCGTCCATTAAGGGATGAAAACGTAGTTGTTTTTATAATTACTTTAGTACTTTTACCAACTTCACACCTTTTTTACCAATTGTACAACATAATGATTATACCAAATGTAAGTGGGTTTAGTATCCAAGCTAGTTCGTTTAGATAGGTAGATTAGGCAGATTAGATAGGTACCTAGATTAATTTATGTTAAGTACACTAGAGGTTAAATAACTAAGTAAATTATGTAAACAATTTATGTAAGCAAGTAGGTTAAGCTACATAGTTAATTAGGCTATGTAGTGGTACATGACTAAGTAACTAGGTTAAATTATGTAGGTAGATTAAGTAGGTATAAGCTAGATACCTTACTAGGTTAACTATTTACCTAGCTTATACCTACCTACCTATTTATGTTTACCTAACCCAAACTACATATATACTTACCTACTTAACCTAAGCTACATATACCTAATTACTTAACCTAAACTACCTACCTCATGTTCCCTACTTATGTTTACCTACCCACCTATCTACCTACTTAACAAGTAATAGGTAGGTTAAGTAATAAATAGTTAGAAAATGGGTAAATAAGTAGGCTACCTTTGTATGGAATGAAGGATGTGGGATAATGTGGTAATGTTTTCCTTTCATAAAATTTATCCCATATCCTTTGTCAACAAGTTCAACTTTGTAAACTATATAACTAGGAATAGTTCATGCATAATGCATGCACTACAAATATTCAAATGTAAGTACCACTTGGAATGAATCAATCAAAAAGGTTTATGACCAACAAATTAAATAGGATCCTACTTACCTAAGCCTACTTATTAACCTAGCCTAAAGCTACCTACCTATCTACCTTGTAACCTATTTATATGCCTAGCCTAGGCATAGGATATTAGTTAGGATAGTTAGGTGGTTTAGTTGATTAGGCTTAGGTTTGGCTTAAATTGTTAATTAGGTAATCTAGGCTAGGTTTAACTACCTAGGTTGCTAATTAGGTTATTTGGCCGAAACCTAGGCTTCTAAACAAGGCTTAGCATGCCTATGTTACATGCTAGGTTAAGCTAGTAGCCTAGGATTAACTTTTTAGGTAATGTAGCTAAGGCCTAGGTTTTTAGGTTGTTTCACCGAAGCAACCACTTCAAATATGTCATGTGGTTAAAAAAACATGCATCGTTGGACATGTAGTAATAGATTGTGACTATTCTCTTGTAATCACAAATGTAGGCATATTAATGTTTCATGTAGTTAGGATGCAACTATAATCTCTAATTGTAAATGTAGTCACAAAAGAAGGGCCACATCAAACACCATCAACTATGGTAGTGGATGGTAAATTGATTAGTAGAAGTAAAGTTTTGTGACTCACAATGCAACTATGGGAACCACATCAAATCATTTATGATCACTTGTCTTTTGGCATGTGTCCAAAGTAACTAAGGTTAGAATTTGTCACATGTGTCCTTTATGATTAAAATGCAGTCACAAATTAAGTGTTAATGATTTGGCCAACATTAATAACAAATGATGTGTTGACATCTAGTAACATTTTTGGATAATTAAGTGTTAATGATTTGGCCAACATTAATAACAAATGATGTGTTGACATCTAGTAACATTTTTGGATAATTCAAAACAATTTTATTTAATCTTGAAAATCCATCTCATCCATTTTTTTATGGTTTTAGATCATGACACGTGGCATAACAAAAAGTTTGCCATGTCGCATATTAATTGTTTTCATTTTTTGAAAGTCAATTATTCGGTGGCATGTGGCAAATTTAAGCCCAAGTTAGTATTTAGTATTTTAATTAATTAATTATAATCATTCAATTTAAGGTTAATAAGATGTTGACAAATGGCATCTACATAAATAGGTAAGGAGGTTAGGCCAAGGGATGTAAGTAGATAGGTTTAAGATTTTTTATAAAAAGAATGGGTTTAACCTTTAAAAAGGAACCTCTTTTATTGGTTCATCCCTTGAATGGCACTTGCATTTTGAATACAACTAATGTGAACCTAGTTATATAGTCCACACTAGAAGAATGACAAACAAAGAGAGATGGGTTAAACATTTTAGTTGCAAATGTGACCAACTTAATTGCAACCTATTTGGAATGACTTCCTAATATTTATTTTATATTAGCTTAGTTTACCTACTAGTTATACTAACTATTATTATTGTTATTATCATCATGCTTGTTATAGTTATCCAATATAATAATAATAACACAAAAATATTAATTTGAGTGGGTATGAAAAACTTTGGATACACATGTAATATGGCCTTAATATGTTTTGTATATATGTGAAATACAACGAATATATTCAAAGTATACATGTATACCTTTTATGTATGATTGATATATTTTAATATTTTAAATGCAAACTACTAATACACCTTTAGTGGACTTAGAAACACCTTAATGTATTATAACATAAATATTCCATTATTGTATGCATAATACATCATATTATATGTGTAAGGGGAACCAAGTTTTTGTTATTTTGCAATTGATGGGCCATACATGGGCCTTCTAGGAAGAAAATAATGTTAAAATGTAGACAATTAAGGCATTCATTGTAGAGTAGTTGTAAATGTGACAAAAACATGTAAAACATAGGAAATAATTTCAAAACTTACTAGGGTTATTTGCATGCAACAATTAGTCAAACAAAATCACAAATAGAATTGTTACATTTTGGCATTTTTCTTCTAGAATGGACGCCATATGTGAATCTAACATTAGATAACTAATAACCTATAGTTGTGACATTCACTTAATAGTCACATGTATTATGTTTTGTTACATTGATTTGTCAAGGTTTTATTTGATATTGGTTGAAGGTCATTTACATTTTGACATTGGATTAGGATCCAAAACAATTTGAAATGTTTGCATAAAATTGTATGTTGCAAAAAATATTTATAGATATTATAATTATTTTTAACACTTCACGTCATTTATTTAAAGTGGGGTACTAACCTTAATGTGTGCTTACCCGACCCATGATGGGTGAGATAGTAGTAAGAACAATCGGGATGGACCCTTATATTGTGAAGATGAATTTCATTGAAGGGATGAAGGAGTTAGGCAACCTTATTATGTTAGAATTGGAGCACTTGAACTAGATGTACTATAATTAAGTTGTGAAAGGATGAATAGTTGAAAATTTATGATAGGGTGAAAACATGATCAAGTATCCACAAAAAGTGACTTTAAATAGTTGTAGTCATATTTTACACATAAATGCAAAAAAGTAGAGTTAAAAGTTTTTCAATCATTGTTAAACCATCATGGTGCACAATATTGAATTTATAGTGTGTTATATACAAAGTTTGAAAAACTTTCGTGTCTTAAAAGTAGGTCAAAAATATTTTTGAAATTGATTGGTGGGATTGTATTCAAAAACACTTTTACATTAAAAGATTGATATATTATTACTTTTACTTTGAAAGTTGAAAGTGTGAAGGTACCTTGAATCACACAAGTCATTTTCAAAGTTCTCATTAGAAATTTATTATAAAAAAATTTCAACCCTAGTTTACCTTATGGAAAATTTTAATTTGAAAAATGAATTTCTAAATTATTATCTTTGATCAATAAAGGACCATAATTCAAGGTACATAAACAAATTTGATCATCAAAATCCTTCCAAAAAAATCCTTGGTGTCAATGTTATCACATCATATTACCATTGAGTTCTTTACTCACCAAAAACAATTATATGAAGGTGCATGGAGTTCATATTCATTAATTATGGACTTTTACAAGTTTTTGGGTATTCTTTTGAAAGTCCATTATGTTATATTCAATCAAAAACTATCCATGACATTCATATAATGTGATTATATTATATATAACATTGTAGTGTTGAATCTTTTATGATTTTAATCAATTATATCTAATCACATGACCAATTACAAATTTCAAAATCTTGCAAAAATTGCCTTATGATAGCATTTAATGGACTGTATAGTGTGCTTTCACCAAACAATACCTGACCTTTTCATATTTCATTGAGCACTCTACATTTAATGCATTAGACAATGTTTTTTGGGGGGTTTTGGTGTGCTTTATCAAGCAACCTCCCCACCACATCCATGTTGTTTTGAATCAAAGTTCAAACTAATTCTTTATGATTTTGCAAACTGGAAATCCCCCCCATTTTATGACATTTTGGATCGCTAAACACTTGAAGAGTTTTTATGTGTTTTTTACATAGTAACTTCCTTTCAAAGTGTCACATGGAAACTATGAACGCTATTCTCAAACATTTTGCACTAAAACACTAGCCCTTGCTTTACTAAAAAATATTTAAAAAACCTCAAGTGGTATTCTTTAGATACCGAACAAATTTATCTTGTGGAATTGACAAGTCTACCATTAACCAGTACTTGACTTATTTACATCAAATTGACAATGGTAGTGCATGTTTGTGCATGTGATTTTTGGACTTGGTTGTAGTTTTTCCTTTTCCTAACATGTGTATCATAAAAGATAAACCGAAGTTCTTTCAACCTCAAATTTCCTACACACCTAAAGCACACAAACAAATTGTCAAGACTTAGAAGCAAAGTTTAAACCTTCACCCACACTTGCTGTTTGCGTCTCTCTCAGTATTTGCCACATCCAACATAACATCCAGTGTTAATGGTTCCCATGTCCCCACCCATAGACATGAAAAGTGAACAGTACATAAAGTGAAAGACTATTTAAATATCATCATTGGTTAAGGGACCAAGGCAATCTTGTACTAAGAATCTATATAACTAGGTAAATTTATCAATACTCTTGCACAAACTATTTGAAGTTGGTACTCGGTATGTGAAAATTGAATGAAAAAAAAGTCAAAACATGCCAGTTTTTGCTGAGCAAAATGGTTTTGGCCCAGCCTTTTTGCACGGGATGCTGAGGCTGGTAAAAGGCATAGCAAAGCCTAACACCGGCTGTTGATTGGCTAGAATATTGTTAGAAATTAACTAGTTCTTAAGAAATCTCAAGATGAACCCCAGTGTCTGGTGAAAGGGATACAGTCAATATGGTACAGCAGCAGCTGTGAAGCAGGTGATGGTGTTATGACAAATGAGTGATCTAGATATGCATACCTCAGTTCTAGGGCTCCAGGATTTGGCACTTGGAGCTCTAAAATGAGATCTTCCATCATCCAAGAAAAATTATTTATATTGATGAGATGTGCACACGACCTCGTGAGTTGATTTATGTACCTCTCAAACCGGTTGAGTGGTTGGTAGATTTGAGACCGCAATTTTTTAACAAATTTTTAATCCTGCATAAAGTTTTTGCAGATTCATCATGTCATGATCAGATGTACATCATGACTGCAAACTGGCTCTCTTCTAAACTGGTAGCAAGATCCGTCAACAAACAGCTAATTAGTAAACTTGACTGAAACTGACATTCATTGTCTCCTCATTATGACATCAGGGTTCTGATCATGTCATCTAGCGACCATATTCTAAAGAAACAAATGGTTACTTTAATTCAGCTCAGGCGTCAAGAGAAGCTGGGACGGTGCATCCATTTAGAATTTGGGATCAGTTCCAACATAACTTGACATCTAGCTCATTGACCCATAAATAAAAACACGAGCTATTACAACATTTAAGTGCCAGTTTACTGAAGAGAACTCCTCAAAACAATTGAAGGCGCCCATTCAAACAATCTTACTGCCCTTGTAGGCTTTTTTCTCAGAACTAGGCACAAGCCTATTCCACAAACCCTCTTTATTTGTGTACATTTTCTACACTAATACTATAACCCCTCTCTGTAGCCAGGTTAAAAACAAAAGGCCCATGTCACATAATGGCTCTACCTCTTCATGGCTAGTTCAAACTTCAAACCAGTGTTGGACCAGAATATAGACCACAACATTTGTTTGAGCAGTGGTATTGACTAAAATTCAAGTTGCCATGGCTATGGCGTGAGGCAATACGAGCCTTTACACTTTATACCAGTACCATCCTGGTATAGAACCTGAGGTAACACCCAGATATATACATGCCAGGTTTCTACAAGTACTATTGGACAGTTCTTTACTTTTATGAAGAACATCTGATTCTGGTTGTAAAACAAATTAGAACAGTTCAGGTTCCACACATAAATGAGACTAGAATCCGGTTCCTTCTGTTTCCTCAAAACATAAATTCCAGTTTTGAAAATCAGACCAGATAATTTTCCTCATGTGAAAGTACATACTGTGCATCATATAGACCTCGAAATGGGGTCCAGTCGATGCAGCCCCGGCAAAAAAGCTTGCAGACAAAAAACTTGTGGGAACGACCAGATGAGTGCGAGATTCGTCCTCTCTAGTTCTCGTAGTACTAGTGGCACGTTAATCATGATGATCGGAAGCTCCTCAGAAAATATTCCCAATTGTTCATATGTCAGTACAGCTTTAAATAATATTGTAAACCCATTAACGACCAAGTCTGGAAATCAGTAGCCAGACTTTGTCCACAAAAGTCTCGACTAGCAGAAGATTATATTCCGACAAATATTTGAAATCTGCAGCCTGCTGCGTGCATCCGATCGAAAGGATCCGGTTTGTTGCATGCCGTGGACTTGTTGCTTACCTGCAGTATAAGTGACGTGCTGATCAGGGAATCCACCGTACTTATAATATTGCAGCTTATAAGGAAGCTTGCATCGAGGCCGATATAATTGTGTAAGGCGGATCAGTTAGGGTCCACCCGACTAAGGACTTATGCTAGAGATCATCAGTTTTAGTACTGGACTTCAACTATTACGACAACGTCATCGACGCAATAAGTACATAACGTCAAACTGCATGAGTACATATAAAAAATGTTGAAAAGAAGCTCATGTGTGGCATGTAAACTTCGATGTTCCATCGTGCAATATGATACCTATGCATTCGACTAGTTTATATATTGGTTCAGGGCCACTGCTGAGGAACCTTGTAATATTATCCTGCGCCAGGCAGCGGATCCAAAGCCAGATAGCTAGCTAGCTAGCGAGGCCAAAGATCAGCAATTGCGCTACTGCTCCATTACCAGCTCGACGTGTAAGTCAGGTAAAGCTACTGCAAACAAAAGAAAGCACGAAGCTGTAAGCAAGGGGTTATAAAGTAAGCACTAGAGCTTTTAGAGAGTACAAGATTATGCAGACGTCGGGTACACTACTCCTGTCATGAATTATACACCAGCACAGGAGCCAAGATCAATAGCTAGATACTAGATACTTCAGGATTAAGCCTAGTGAGATCAGTAGGGCGTTGAGCAAAAACTGGCGTCATGCAGCACGTACCCGACCATTCATGACTAGCTGCAGTTCTGTACGTTGGATTTCATGAGCTGCAATATGTAGACAAGGAACTGCAACTAAATTGCAGCAGATAGAGTTAGAACGACGCTTTCTTCAGGCAAACTTTATTTGTCATGAACTTTTTCAACCCTTGATCATCTGTGCTGCTCTGCATCAGCAATGGGCAGCAAATGAGCATTAGATCTTGGAGATTGATTGCTAGCTAGCTCCTGCTGCAACATCCTTGTGCTCATGTGCTACTCCTGCAGCAGCAGCAAATGAGCATTAGACCTGATCCGGATTGCACCTCTTGCCACATCCGTGTTGTCTTACGCTGATCCCGAGGTTGATTGAAGCTTTAATTTATTAGATTTTATAAAGATTGTATATAAGCTTTGTCAACACAGATCTTGATTGATATTGAAACATCTCATGAAGCTTTGCAAAATTCAAATTCACGTGAAAGTTATTATAGGTACAAATTTTCTAAGCAACGTGGTGATCAATCAGGACTGCAATCTGATATCAAGTTGGGAGCTTGAAACCTTTGCAAACTATTTTGACCTAGGATTAAATTGTATGTAATTAGCTCTTTATGAACTTTATAATAACACATGAAGATTTTTATTAGAATGCACAGCTGCATTGGTCTAGACCATTGTTGGCTGGTTATTGAGTTTTGACTCAGTTAACAAGCTGGTTATTAATAACCTAGCTGGATGACCTGAATATCATTCAGGTAGGTTATCAATCTTTAAATATTAATACCAAAAAAAATTTAAAAGAATTTATCTTTATGTTTTAAAAAAAATTATGAGTTGCGTTTAACCAGCAGGTTAACGAACGGTTATTATCCGGTTATTTGATAACCTACCTGACACCCAATTTTTGATATTGATAACTTGTGTGATCCTAAAAATCAACGAATAGCCTACCAGACCGTTATTAAAAAGAAATAACTGGCCAGCACTGGTCTAGACCAGTGATTTTATTTTAATAAATCGTGGCCAATATTTTTAAAAATTTGCACCAAAAAAAAATTAAGAAAACGAATATTTTGTTACAAATTCCCTGTTTTTGAAAATAAGAAACTAAAAAAATAGTCAAATTTTCAAAGAAAAAATTCATGAAAACTTTGCCACATTAAAGTTATCCGTAGAGTCAAGCGATTAGGGGGCGAGAACGGCCAGTTTCGGCATAATAGGGCATCAAATGCTTGACTGGGAATGAAATTTTACAAAACGAAATAACTGGGATCCAAACTAGCTTTTCCACCAATTTTGGTGGTAAACTGAGTTTCATCCCCTCTCTCCTTTTCCCTGAGCGTTTCACTGCTCCTACCTGTACAACTACTATAATTACTCTTGGACACTATGCATTAAAAGTTGAGTTTCAGCATTTCATACTAAGATTTAATAAAATTTCCTTACTTTGTGGATGCCACTCAAAGAGGGGATAGGGGGTGAAAGAGAGGGTGACTTTACAGATAACTTTATTGCAACACAGTTTTTGTGATGAAGGTAATTTATTTTTTCCCCTCTTTTCAAGAATATGGATTTTTTTTGTGTAAATGAGTAGTCAACTAATGCTAAATCTTTTTGGGGATGATGGCTACTCATCTAAACTGTGCCTTTTTTTTCTGAAGGGTCTTACATTCAGGGTCTAGGTACATTGATGTAGTCATTCACCAAGACCTTGCTTTTCTTCTTCCTGCACCTTCATCTCAGGGAAGACACTAGTACCATAATATTGTTGTTCTCATCAAAGAATAAAATGGTACCAGCATTAAAATTCAGCACAGCCTATATATATCAGCGTGAAGAATTGATAGGTATAGCCTATATCTTTAATTTCAGTCAAGAAAGGAAAGTTGATGAGGCTTCAATACCCTAGTATTAAAATAAAAAAACATGAGGACAATGAATTTGTGCACACAATTTTGCTGGTTTCTGCTGTTTTGAGAGCCCCAAACCTGGGACTCCTTACTTCTCATTGTGGTGGTGGTTCCTTGCCTGTCTCAGAGTGGGCATTTTCTAAATTGCAACTAATTTGTTAGATCACCATATACCTTGTCCTCATCAGATTGATTCTGAACTATGTGGATGGAGCTCAACATTTGAAAGGCAGTAATATCTAATGGTTTGTTTTTATAATGATTTTTGCAATGAAATCTATGAAATTTCACATTTAACCTTTGTAACAGCTATATTGAAAAATGGCTTTGTTCCTTTAAGAGTCAAATGATTTAAAATTGTATCAGTGAAGCATCTATCGTTGATGACACAGAGCCATAAACTACTTAGATTGCCATTCATTAACAGCTCAAGCTGGCTGCAGAAGGAACTGATATGCAGGTAGGATTTCCAGAAACCCAGTGTCAGAAACTGATCAAAAAGTCAGGACCCATATCACACAAACAGATTTTGCAGTACCTACTATGGAGTCTTCCCAATACAACACCTCAAGGACCCCACTGAAATCAACATCTTTTCTGTTCATGTACAAGAGGAGGAGGAGGAGCAGCAGCAATTTAGGGTTCAAACAGAGGGAACATCCCAAATCCTAAAACAAATCCCCACAGGAACAGGCACCAGAGTACAGAGCTTGTGCAGGATGCCCCCACTATTCTCAGTTGTTACAAACAACATCAATTCATACAGCAAGATGCAGAGGATTCTATTGCTCTTTTTGAAGGATCATTGAACCCTGCCAGCATATCTGGATATACAGGGATTGTTCTTTCTGGACATAGCGATTGTTTGTTTTCTAGAATAAAATGGCGTGCAGAGAAACATCAGAGATATTCAGGCTCTCTCCCTTCACATGCTCACATGGGGTTCCAGCTGCTAGTTCCTATCAGTGTTGGGTGGGCATTAGAAACTGTCAATTATTGACAGAAAACCTCTATATCCAGCATATAGGGCACCCTGGTTAGATATGGGATAGGAATACAATGAAGAAATATTTCTTGTCCACCCACCATCCATCCATCTCTCATGGTGCACCAGTGAAGTTTGGTTCACTTTTGCCTTATATAGATATCAGAATCTGATTTTACTACCGGCCTACTGACAACCCAGTTGCCCTTATCTACAATGGGCCAGAGTGAACCAGCAGCCACCAATGCACCAGTTGGCCATTCTGTCCACTGGATGGGCTCCATTTTTTCATTTGGTGCCAGATGGAATTCATCACAGTCCATCTCTTTTTGCCGCTGACCACCTTACTTTCTTTTTTTTGGGGTTCTTCATCGTTTTTCCTTTGGACCTGACCTCACACATAGCTACCTTATTCACCTTCCTACCTATGCACCAATCTTGGTACCTTATTTGTTATCCCTTATTGACATAGCTACCCTAATAACTAGTTATCCTATTGAGCTAGCTACTATACTAACTACTTACCTTACTAACCTAGCTACCCTATTAATTACATACCCTACTAACTTAATCATTATACTAATTACCTATCCTACTGACCTAGTTACCCTACATACACAACCACCCTATTGACATAAGTACTTTACAAACCTAGTAAGGTAACTTGTTTCTTATGTACTAACTTGCCTATCTACCTAACTGCCTTGCTAGTGTAACTGTCTTCCTACCTACTAATTTGCTTACTTACATGCCTACCTACCCTAGTAACCTATTTCCATTGCTCTTTGAACTTCCTTTCTACTTATTAACATGCCTACTAACCTAACTACCTATCTATATACCTATTTATCTACCTATGCACCTACCTTCCTGCCTATCCATTATGCTTACCTACCTATCTACGATTTTTACATATCAAAATACCTAATTAACTACCTACTCACTTTTTCAAAATCCCCCCCCCCCCCCCCCCCCCCCCACTAAATAAATTAAAAATTTCTCACTTCTTTTTTTTTTAAAAAAAAAAAACACCACTTATATTTT
>Ga0116227_10005370_pt1 | contig 27029 bp, 26 predicted proteins | sample S1TSphgellanicum_FD_89693 | JGI IMG/M metagenome (GOLD analysis project Ga0116227, IMG submission 89693) | Host-associated microbial communities from peat moss isolated from Minnesota, USA - S1T2_Fb - Sphagnum magellanicum MG | ecosystem: Host-associated > Plants > Peat moss > Unclassified...
AAAAAAAAAAAAAAAATCTTTTTTTTTTTTTTTTTTTTTTTTTCTTTTTTTTTTTTTTTTTTGATTTTGATCTTCCCAAATGTTTTCATGCATTAATACTCCAATCAATAATTGTGGGTATTTATGTTCGTGTGATTCATATTAATTAATTGGAGGTTCTTTCCAAGTTGATTTTTTTTAATAACAAACATCTTTATTTGGCCCATGACAATGTTTTTTCAAGAATTTAGAGATTCCCCAATATAAATATTCATTTTAAACATAGATACATATACGTTCTAATATTCACACACTTATGTATGCCCAATTTGTTGTTAGTTGCTAATGTATGGTGCAATCCTTATTTATGGTGTTTTATTTCTTGATGATGGATGTTCAATTTGTGTTGGGTGATGAGTAAAAGAAATTAGTGACAATGAAAATGAGGCATGGAGATGAAATTTAAGGAGGTCAATATTGTGAAAGAGTCATCATTATAGCTTTAAAGAAAGCTAAGTAGTTAATGCTTTTATGCTTGTTGTTTGATGTGTAAGAATTAGAAACAAGGGATTTTGTCCTTGTGACAAAACAAAATCTTGTTTCATATTTGTGCAAGACACTTTCAATCCTTCCATTACGCACATACAACTTGCAACAAATCTAAGCAATGTTCATAAATAAAGAACATGGTGATGTGGTGGGAAATGATGAAAAACATAAAGGCATATGGAATGGAACAAAGTCATGGTTATTTGTTGAAAAGAGAAGAGGAGAGATGAGTCAAAGTAATGTGCATCTTTCGGTGATGTGTTAAGGTTTTGTTACCAAAGTTTCATAATAGTCTTGTTTCATTTCTTGTGATTATAAAGAAGTGTGTTTTCAGGTGTTTGGGTTTTAGTTTGGATTAATGTAGTGGGAACAAATGTTCATTCACCCAATGTGAAGCATTGTGAAGACCTTTTTATAAGCTTGGGTTTGATTTATGTTAGTTTTGGGATTTATTAAGCATTGGGGAATTGAATTTGTGAGGGTAAGTTTTAGGGAGGAAAATGTGTTCAAAAGTCTAGATTTGTGTTATGTTTATTAAAGGATCTTTTGAACATGATTGTATGACCTGGTGATATCTTTAAAAGCCATACATGATGTTCTAAGAGAGGTTTTAAAAAGTTTTGATATCCAAAAGTCACATCATTTGTATTAAAATTAAATCATTTGCCAAGGTCAGAAAATGGATAGATGTTGATAAACTATATGATATTTGGATGTTAAATGAAACTTGTGTGTAATTTGAATTGTTTCAAATCTAGTAACATCTGCATTCAAATTTCTTGTTTCGCCATGGTTAATGAACACAATTTTATTATATTTGATGAATTAAACTTTTTTTTTTTGGGCTACATTGGCTCCACATGTTTTGAGGGGTCAAAACCAAAGGTTTGATAGGTACAAAAGATCATTTTCAAAACTACACAAGAAGTTCTATTAGGCAAAATAAATAGAATATTAGAAAAAACCTTGAACGAAGGCATCAATTCCTTTAAAAATCATTAATTCCTTCCTTGGCCTTGTAAGCCTTTGTTTGGAAACCCTTTTCTCATCCATTCAAATGAGGCCAAGCTTCCAACTCCAACCTCAATTGCAAGAAAGAAAAAATGCTTTAAAACAAAAAAAATTGGTTTAAAAAAGATGAAACTTGAAAGATGGTGTTGGAAGATGAAATTAAAAAAATAAGCATGTTTTTTTTTTCATAATTGAAAATTTCAACAAGATTTATCATTTTTGATGTGAATAAGTTGTCAAAATTATGTGGCGACCAAAAAATTCGACATTTTAATGGTGACATGGAAATTGAAAATTAAAATTATGGAAGTTGTACAAATTCATAAAGGTATGTTTTGGTCAAAAGAATTAAAATAACTACATATTTGGTTGGAATCATTTTTGCATGCATGCATAGTTAGTAAAATTTTGATAATATTGTAAAGGAAACAAAGAATTCAAAAATTTCAAATTGGTTTTAACAATATCATATTATAACATATTAACATGGCTTGTGTTGTTGGCCCAAATATGAACATAACTTTATAATTGTTTCAAGTGTGAATAGGACCTTGACAATAGAACCCAATTGTGAGAAATATTATTTCAAATTTAAAATTCATTTACTGTGACAAAAAAAATGCTTAAAATTGAATATCTACCTCACTTTAGGTTTAAAATTTACAACATCAAAAAATCCCATCCATCGAGAGCACTAAAGCTTGCCCCCAAAATCTTTAGAATTTTTAATTTTGATTTTATTGAATTTTCAATGACAAAATTATTCAATATTCAATAACTCTTGCACCATAGGTTGAAACATTATGAAACCACATGAGTCCACCAACTATTTATTTATCAAGGGCTTTTCAATGTACCAAGAATACAAATATGGGCATTGTGGTTTGGGAGACCTTAACATGATAAACCAACAAAACAAACAACCTACATTCTTTTAATTTTAATGACAATGATTCATTGAAATTGGTTTAAGTAAAGACAATTTAAGGTAATTTCGTCAATTGTTTAAAAAAAAAAGATGAGTTGCTATTTGGACATTTTCACATTGGAATTTGGTTTAGTTGATTTCGAAGTAAAAAGGGATGAAAATATATAATTTTTAAGATTTATGTATTTTTCAAGGTTTTATTTTTCAACACCATAGATACGATACAATACAAGCATATTTTCAATACCTTTTGTACCAATTTGCATCACATTTTTTTCTTCAATTCAATTTGAATTTCAATTCGATCACATTTGAATCAAATTTGAGAAGTTGGTGGGGTTTGTTTTTGTCTCCGTTTCGATTTGTGTGTTTGTGGAAATGGGTTGCTTTCAGAGTTGTAGTTTGTGAAGTGTAGAAGAAGAATCCGGAGATTTTGTTGGTTGTTGTTGTTGTTGTTTTCGTTGTCTTCTTGTGTGCAAGAATCTGAAGACTTGGGTGCAAGAATCTGAAGACTTGGGTGATGTTTGTGTTGTCTCTGTGAGCCTGAGGATTCCTTTCTCGTCTTCCTTTCTTCTGATTTTAGTCCTCGGGGTTCTCATGCTCTGTGAGTTGCTGCGAGGAGGATTTCAACTGGGTCGCAACAGTTTTGTGCAACAAGCTCCAAGGAGTTTCAAGCATGTGTCGTCACCCACACAAGTTGCTGGCAAGCAGAAGCATCGGCAGCAGCAGTTTGCTCCAACGCCAATTGCAAGAACCACTTGTCGTCTCCGTGAATGCAGGAGCTTGGATTGTCCTGTGTTCTTCTTCTTCTGCTTGCCGTTGAAGAAAGCCGCAGCACGTTTTCCAGCCGTTAGGTCAGAGACAGCTTTCAGAATGGCATGGGCATGTCCCAGTTGCACATTCTTGAACATCGCTGGAGTTTCTGTTTGTGAGGTTTGCTCTCGGGAGTCTTCTTCTTCTGCTGCTGCTGCTACGGCTTCCAAGGTGCCTCCTGGATGGGCTTGCGTGACCTGCACTTTCCTGAACACTGCAGGGGATTCTGTATGTGAGATGTGTGGGACTGACATGCCGTCAAATGCTGAGCAGCAGCGGCAGCAGAAACCTCTTCCTCTTCACAGCGATTTAGTCACTCCAGAGATTGCCGACCCAATTCCTAGATTCAGACCTCTGAGGTCCAAGTCCAGACCGAAACCTCCTGCTGCAGCATCAGAACTTCTTGATGATGTCGCTACTGAAGAGGTACTGAAAACAAAAGCATCAGGAACCCAATTCTCCTCTCTTGACAATGCTAAAGCCCTGCCCTATTCTTCTTCTTCTTCTTCTTCTTCTTCTCGCAAGCGCAAAGCTGCACAAGAAGATGAAGGAAACCCACCACCGTCTCTGTCAAACTGTAGTAAAGATGAAGAAAAGAATTCACGTTCTGGAGGAGCATCAGCTCCCAAGGATGGAGAACTAGAAACTGCGATTACAGGAGTTTTGGGGGATCCTGGGTCAACAAACTCCATGCTCAAGCTGCTACATCTGGAGAGGATGTCACGAATGAAGGACAATGGCACCAATTCAGGTATGTTCCAAGAGAAAAACCCTAAAGACAATGCAGCCAATTCAGGTATGTTCTGAGAGAGAAACCCTCAAGAAAATGGCACCAATTCAGGTATGTTCTGAGAGAGAAACCCACAAGAAAATGGCACCGATTCAGGTATGTTCTGAGAGAAAGGCCCTAAAGAAAATGGCACCAATTCAGGTACGTTCTGAGAGACAAACCCTAAAGACAATGCAACCAATTCAGGTATTTTCTGAGAGAAAAAACCCTGAAGACAATGCAACCAATTCAGGTATTTTCTGAGAGGAAATTCCCTAAAGATGTTGCTTGCCTGTTCATTAATTTGAAGAAGTAATAGAGAGACTGCTAGGGTATTTTACAAGCTGTGGATTGCTTGCAGCAGGGAAGGAGAAAATCAGTGTTGCATCAACATCTGCTTCTGCAATCCAGTCGAAGACAACAAAGGCAGCAGAAGGTCCACATCTCAGAAATTGTAGCACACAGGTTGTGATCTTAAGCTACAATGTGTGGTTCCGCGAGGATTTGCAGCTGGAAGGACGGATGGAAGCAATTGGCGAGTTGATCCTTCAGCATCAGCCGCACATTATATGTTTCCAGGTGCCTTTCTTGTATCACATGATATGTTTCCAGGAATTCTTGTATCAGGTGACTTCACATAAATGCCAATTTCAGAGCAGGGAGATATTCTTTGCTGAAGAGGCTCATATCTGTCTCATCTGGGATGCAGGAAGTGACAGAGAATATATATGCGATTTTCCAACAATCCAGTTGGTGGAAACAGTATCAGTGTTCTGTCAATCCTGATTCAGTGGCAATGCGAGGTTACTTTTGTATGCAGGTAGATAGATTCCTTTTCTTTGAGAACATAGAAGACTGATTCTGTTGTTGAGCAAGCTATCATCCTCATCCCCTCTGAACAATCAGGACTCTTAGAGTTTATGATCACAAGAAGAGAACCAAAAAATTCATGTCAGATCCTCCAGGGAGATTCTTAGGACCATTATTCTTTCTGAAGGCTCTGAACTGAGCAAGCTCATCATCTCATTCCCTTTTGGAAGGTTTCTTTCAGGAAACGCAACTGACTAGAGTGTATTCATTGTGCGTTTTCACACTGTAGTTAAGCAAGCTGCCAGTAGATTCATTCTATTGCAAGCCATTTCGAAATTCTGTGATGGGACGTGAACTCTGTGTAGCGAATGTGGATGTGGGGAATGGAACACAATTGACTGTAGCCACCACACATTTGGAGAGTCCATGCCCAGCACCACCAACATGGAACCAAATGTTCAGTGCAGAGCGTGTTGTGCAAGCCAAAGAAGCTTTGACCCTGCTCAAGGATGTGCCAAATGCAATTTTTGGAGGAGATATGAACTGGGATGATAAGCAAGATGGCAAACCTCCTCTCCCACCTGGCTGGTTTGATGCTTGGCTTCAACTGTGTCCTCACCAGGTACATTCTTATTGTTCAGGTCTGGATTTGAGGAAAGGGTTTTTTTGAAGGGTTTAGGGTTTAGAGTGAGCAAGCTTTAAAACATGTGAGTTGTTTCTCTGTTTGATGTATATGCAGCCAGGACTGACGTATGATAGTAAGGCCAATCCAATGCTGAAGGGAAGCCGATTGCAGAAGAGGTTGGATCGCATCTACTGTCAGCTTCACAATTTTGAAGTTGAGAGCATTGAGATGGTGGGGACCACACCGATTCCTGACCTCACTTTCCAGAAGGAGCTCAAGGTGAAGAAGCAAGTGGAGTTGACTACACTCCCAGTGTTGCCTAGTGACCATTTTGGCCTTCTCTTGAAAATGCGTCACAAAAGCAAGTAGCACTTGGGCAGAAGAGTCTTGCCATCCTCTAATTGTTTCAATTTTTCAGGGTTTGCTCTGCTTGAAAATTTCTTCCTTCTTTTTTTCTTTCTCTCCCTTTGACTTTTGTTCTAGTTCTCTTTCTACAGGCATCTGTCTTTTTTCTTCAAAACTCTAGAACCTCAGCATGATGGAGTCATGTCCCATTTTGCGGATTGGGTTACCACAAATTGGAGGTATGAAGATACAGTAGTGTGGATTGAGGACATTTGATAGGCACTGGAAGAGGCAGCAGACAGATATGTCTGAGACAAATGGTTCTTCTTAACCATTTCCTTCAAAGGCGGATCAATTTCAAATATAAGTAGTAATTATCTTCACTGATCATAGCTGTTGCTGATGATTCAACTATCAGTTTCTATACGGGTAGTAGTCAAAACTCCTAACCTATTATGATATTTTCATGCATCAAGTACCATAGAGATTGCTGGCATGAGGCACATGTATATACCTGGTATTGAGACTGGTATAGCTCTGGTATGAGGCTCGTATTACCTCATGTCCCTACCAGGCTGCTACTGGTGCAAGGGTAGTATTGCCTCAAATCAAAATAGCCTGGTAGATCTCTTCCCCTACATACCCATCCAACTCTGCTTTGATCTTGATGCAGATTTTGGTTTACTTTGCTCGGGTCATTTTGGTGCTGAAAAGGATGAACCAGATTCTTGCAATACCTCTTGTTGTCAAAGAGGGCCATAAATCTCATGTTGGGTGGCTTTTATGACGAGAACTTCTTTAGGTTCTACAAGTCCAAGGAAGGAATATTTTTTCTCTGAGTTTCTGATTTAATTGATACAGTATTGGCCTTCATTTAATCCATTTTTGACCTCCAGAGAGTTTGCATATTCATTTATTTAATTTGTGCAAGGTCTTACACAGATCCCCTGGATTGGTATAATATTTATTACACTACATAAATTTACAAGCAGTGTAAAACAAGTTCTTAAACCCTACTGAAAAGGGATGAAAAACAAAAACAAAAAAAAGGAGCCACAAGTTTCAGTGCCTCGAAAAATCTATTAGATTTAGTTTAGCCAGTGTAATTGTAGCATCAAGCCAATAACCTAATGGAATGGATCATGAAACTTACAGATTTTTGCAAAGCAGCTTCAAAAACATTTCAAAGAGAGATAGAGAGAGAGAGAGAGAGAGATGGGTGTTGCAGGAAATCTTCTCAATTATCAACAACACAAGCTCTGTGCAACAGTCCAGAGACACAGCCAACTCCTTCAAGATCATCATAAAGAGCACATATAGTTGGTTGACAGAAATGAGTCCAGATCCCAAGGGAAGGGAGAAACTGTGCTTTTTCAGCAGGTTTGAAAGAAGCTCAATCTGAAGTGGGTTTTGAGAGTAGCTCAATCTGGACCAGGTCTGCTCAATTCTCAAGCAGGTTCAAGAGCTCATTTTCTGATGCTTGCAATCAAGACATCAGGAAAGAAAAACACATGTATTGAGCACTGGCATGATGGTACAGGCTTTGTTTGTATGCTGTTGCTGTGGTACATATGAAAGGGATTAGAAGCTTTCTCTCTTCTGCCATTCACCACTGACTGCAATGATCAACTTTAGAGAAAATCTCTTTGCCTCTCACACATCAGTCTAGCTATGCATAGTATGTCCTCGGATGGTAATGTATAATGGAAAATTCTTCTCCTCCTATAGCTGTAGGTGCATAAAAAATCAATGGAGTCAATAAGACAATCAAAACTCTTTTTTCTTTGCCACTTCATGACATGTCATGGATATGGAAATCCTTAGGTTTTACTGAAAACAAACCATCAAACAGAAAGACAGTAAAAAAGCTCAAAGATAAAAATTCTTCATGCAAGAAGAAGCCCACATGTTTTCTGGGATGTCACAGGAGATGATGCAAAGTCTAGTTCTGGATTCTTGTACAATCAGAGCTTGTACAAGAATCACCTGGAGAGGAAAAAGCCACGGAGCATTGGATTGCCCTTCTTCTTGACCCATCTCCATATCCAGCACAGATTTTGATTTGATTCTTTGCTTTGAGATACACCCATATCAAGGACAAAGCTTCTTCCCCTGGTTCTTGACCTAATGCAACTTCAGACAAGCTCCAAGACTGGGGATGATGACGAATCCTTCTTCTTGCTTTGCATTAACATCTGGCAGATGCATCAGCACTAGCTACAGAGCTTCTGAAAATTTCCACACCCAAGTAATCCACTACTCCTTCAATTGCAACATGCGGTTTACAAACCTTGACACGGACATCAGAGATGGTGGGATGAGAAACTAGAATGCCTTGGGCTATGGCTTCCACGACACTCTCCAGGAGCTTGAATGAAGGCCCTTCCACTACTTTCTTCACCTGTGCATAAAGCTCCACATAACTCACAGTATGCTCCAACTCATCTGTTGTCCCTGCCTTCTCCAAATCAGCCCAAGCATCCACATCTACCACAAACTTCTGCCCTAGTTTCCTCTCCTCCTCATACACACCATGGTGCCCATGGAACTGCAATCCTCTCAGCATCAGCCTATCCTTGTTCCTTGGCACCCTGAATCCACCACCACCAACATGGGCATCATCCTCCTCCTCGTCATTTCCTCGTCTTCCTACCATCTCCACTTTACCCAAAGCTCCAAAATCCCCAATCCTCACCCACCAAACGCTCGAAACCCAGTTTCTGCAATCCTCGCCCAAAGCTTAAAATCCAATTTCTGAAAATCCTCCTCAACCAAAGCTTCAGACCCTGTTTCTGAAATCCTCTCAACCAAAGCCTTGAGACCCAGTTTCTATCAAATTCTTCTCAACCGAAACTCCAGACGCTGTTTCTGAAATCCTCTTCAACCTTTGCAAAAAATCCCACACAAGCTTCTTGCTGCAATTTCTGAAACCCCTAAAACTAATGAGCTCTGAAGCTCTTCTTCTTCTTCAGCAATCAACAACCCTAGCATTTCATTTCTGATACCAGAAAGGTCAATAAAAACAACACTGGTTTCTGTGTGTACAAATCTCCTCAGATCTTTTGAGCCTCTGCTTTCCTATCCCATCGTCTGCTACAAAACCCATTATGGTTTCGGGTTTTAAACTTGAAAAGTAGTCAATCCAGAGATGGCAAATTTACTCCCTGAAAATTTTCAGCAATTTCAGAGTGTGTGTGATGATCATAATAGCATGTGCATGTCGTGAGTGGGGTTGCTTTGAAATTGACCAGTTGATGTATGTTACTTGAAGCTTAGCGTATTATTCAGTAGTGGAAACCTCCACAATTATTGGGTTGCAGCAGTGGTGCATATCTGGCTTCTACATTTGCAATTGCTGTGTGGTTCCTTAACAGGAACTACAAAACCAGGAACCAAAGTTGTAACTGGAATTGCAAAGTGTTCATTTCATCATACAATTGTGGGTTGCAATCTGATGATGATACACATCTGCTGAAAAGAGTTTGTTCATGACTGTGGTGCTTGAGGCAACTCTTGAAGCAAGCAGCCCTAATCTGCTTGCCAGCACGACATGCATAATCATATTAAATGCCAATCGCAGCAATCTTGTGCTGAGTTTTGATGTTTGGTCAAATCATTTCGGGACTTCATGGATAGTAGTAAGAGTAGTGGTAGTAAGAGGACAATAAGGGCTAGACTGGGTATGACTTCTAAGGATAACTCTATTGTACAAGAATGGATTCAATTGCAAACAGTGCTGTAGAATGGAAGCTAAAGAAGCACTCACACTGATGTACAAAAGCTGGAAGTTTCTGCAGAAAAGAGGGAATGCTGCTGCTGTTGTTGTTTTGCCAGCAATATGTGAAGCTTGAACCCTTTGGGAAACCACAGCATTGGCCTATCCAGCTTCTTTCAATATGCATGTTTACAGGTGATGATAAGAATTACAATAATGGAGATTCAGGGATTACTACAGGTAATAATGCAGGGGGAATAGCACAAGTCATGGGGTTGAAGGACCTGCAAAAGTCATATGATGGCAACTTGGGGTTGTTGTTGTCCTATGTTTCTTTTCCTGAATTCTCAAGAATTTGTTAGTGGAGAGAAATCTCTGTCTGTCGACCAACAGAGCAAACTTCTTCACATGTGATTTCTCAACAGAAATGAATTTGAATGGAAAAACTGCCATATGATTCAGAGACTTATAAAGAAATCACCAATTGTCCTCACAAGGCTTCGCAGGTCTGTAAGGGCAGTGTTCTTCAGAACTTGTGCCACTGCATCAATGGGAGTGTACTCTCGCCCTATGACCCACTTCACATCCTGCCACCCAACACCCAGAAAACCAATCCGATCAGTGCAGTTGTATACATACATGCATTACCTTTGAACTGATTCCTAATCAAGCCATGCTCATACAAACATATACTGATGCAAGAAACTGGTGTTTGTGGATAAATGTTTTACAGGGGCAAGAGGAGTGGCATGTGTCCCATTGAGCACTATCTTGGTAAGCTTTCCACCAAGAATTGCTGTTCGAGGTTTCAGAATCTCTTCCAATGCATCTGTCTCGTCAATCGTATCGACTGTAAACTTCACCTGCAGCACATTAATTACCATTTGAATTATCCCATTCACCAGAATAACATGCCAGGAAAAAAAACCCTTCTAGCAGCAAAGAGCTCTGCAAAAGACTTTTTTCTTACCAGTACGTTATTGGGTATAGCATACAAGGTGGATATGGTATCTCGGTTTTGTTCAGGAGTTGGGGTGAACTCTGACACTCCTTCTGCAACCTGTTTGCAAAACAAAATACAAAGAAAACATTTGGATGCACAAAACAAACAAACCGCATGCACCCAATGCCTACAAGCAAAAGGATACAGGTGCAATAAAGTCATTCTTGAAGCTTGATTCCACAACAGAGTGGCAGTGACCCAAACTTCGATCCTAGCTCATCTTATACTTATGATTACTGTAAACCATAAAATCCAGGAGCCCTGGCAAAATGAATCATGAAAGAACATAAACTGGAGAACCTGGTTGAAAACTGCTGGAATCTGGTCCAAGAACTGTCGTATAGACTGTAAGTTGTCCCCGACAGCTGGTGGCAATGGAATCCGTGAATCCAAAATTGCTCTAATTGCTTCCGCTGCAAATCAGTGAAAAAAACTTCTTTTGTGAGTAAGTGAATGAGTGAGACTACCCCAGATATATACCAAATGACAAAACAGGTTTCTTGTAATGCAAAAGGCTGGGTGTACGAATACAGACAGACAGAAGAATCCCTAATAGAAGAGAAAATCATCACCTGTGAATGCACGGGCAAAATCAGTAACCGGTGAAGCCTCTATTAAAGGTGCTACTTGCACCATTGTTGGGCCCATCTACAATGAAAACAAAAACACAAAATGAGTTCTGCACAAAAACATTTCATTGGTCTAGTCTAGTCTCATTGCAGAAATTAGCAACCCAGAAAATTGCAATGTGTAAACTGAAGTACAAAAGCAAAGAAAAGGAGGAATGTGGGACTGCAATAAAGACATGCAAAGGAAAACCTGATCAAAGAAGGGGACTGCATCAGCAGCAGGCTTGTTGTTGAAGGAGATAATTGCATTTGCCTGCCACCCATCCATCCCTTCACAGTTCTCATCAGTATAAAACCAATAAACCCTAAACCATGCACTGATATCAGTGTAAAACTGTGCTGCCCTGCACATATCATTCCCATATTTTCTTGCACAACTAGTATTGTCAGAAAGAGGGGTCAGACTTGCCTGTGGAAGCCTGCTGTCACTGCAGAGACTTCCAATAAGCACCTGCATTAAAGCTCCATTGCTGATGGATAAATAGATACACCACCCCATGTCCTTCAAACATGAGAGAGAAGCTCAATTGTTTGTGGCATTGAAGCTGCCATGAAACACAAAAAAAATTTGCAGATGATTTTACACGATGTGTATGTACAACAGAACTGAACATAATGTTTTGTTTGTTACCTGTGACCCACACTGAAGATGGGGAGTGCGGCAACATCGTCAGGGCTGAGTTCAGCAGGTAAGAATCTGGAGGAGGTGGATAGAATGTCAAGGCATCTGTTAAAGCGGTTTTGAATCACCTGTGCTGAGACAGTATGATCAAATGTCACATTATATGGTGTCGCCACAATCAGAAAGCCCTCCTTCGCCAGAAGCTCTATGAAGAAACTGGGCTCCCGCATGCACACACCCACCCACTCACCCATTCCATCACCAATTCCCCACTCCCAACACCCTTCAGATCATGTTCAAAGGCAACAACAATGGTGGATTTCTTCTATGAAATTGCAGAGAAATCTGCACAACAAAGGTGATGATGTAACATACCTGTAGGTGACATCGGGAGCTGCACCAATAAAAGCTCCACCCAAGAAATGAATGAGTCCTTTGGGCTTGCCCTTTGATGGGTAAACAAGGCACTCACCCACTCTTTGGTATGGTGGCGGTGCACCGATTCTTTGCACACTTTCCGTTGCTGCTGCCTCTGATATGCTTCTTGCTTTGAGACTGTGTATCTGTTGAACTGATGGTTTTCTCCTCTGAGATGATTTACTTTGGAGAAACTTGTTGGTTTGAGAGGGGGGTATCAACAACTGCATTTTGGCAAGAAGAGAGTTTCTTCTTCTCTCTACTAATGGAGTCAGAATTGGTTGATTTGCAACTCCATGTGAAAGCAAGCAATGAGTACTTGTGGAACTTGAAGATGAAGAAGTCGGGATTTGTGATGATTGCCTTTGATCACAATGATGATATCTTCTGTCTGAATTCATCACATGCGTTGGTACTCCTGTGACTGCTGCCATCTTGCAGGCAGGGAGCCTGTGTGATTTTGTGTTTCTCAAAGCTCCTTGACACCAAAGCTGCTGCTGGAAGCTCCTGCCTCCTGTGATGGTGGTTTTCCAAGCTCCTTGACAATAGAAAGCTGAAGAAGCTCTAACAATTTTCCAGAAATCAACAAACAATCAACAAAAGGAGTTGATGGTCACCACCCAAAAACAACAAAAAAACCACGCAGTACTACTATTTTGTAGTGAAGTTTCACAGTAGTAGTAGCAGTTGCTGCTGCTGCTCTTCTTCCTTCAGCACTCAGAATTGCAGCAGGAGCTTTTCTTGACACAAACCATAGAATTGGCCAATTGGGTTCGTGAATTTCACACTGCCAACTTCGTATCCATGACCAGAAATTTGTTTCTGCCTTCAGCACACCCCTCTGCACACAAAAGCCTTGGCTTAAGAAGTCACATGGAGGAAACACAACAACCCAAGTGAAGCAAACAGAGCACCTGATGAGAAAGAAGTTCAGTTCCTGCTCCTGCTCCTGCTGCTTCAAACAGTCTTCCTTGAAGAGAAAAACTCTACTATTGCACACCAAGCTTATTCTTTCAGCGCGTCATCGTGGCAGAGATTCTGGTACACTTGAAGGCGATTCCGATCCTTCCGTGACAATGGGTCCAGTAGGAATCAAACCCCCTAATAATGAGGAGCGTTGCAGCTTGTTCATGGTTTGTTCAGCGCCTGGAAGGAATGAATGAGGGTTTAGGGTTTAGGATTTAATGCAACCCCAGTGAAGCAAGAAAGAAACTTGGTTTGATCTTCTTTTTCTTCTTCTTCTTCTTCTTCTTCTTCTTTTGTTGGGTTGTTGAATGTCTCCTGTTTTTTGTGGCCATGGTAATGGCAGAAATCAATCAGACTGTACGCCGGTTTGGTCTTTGGCATGTGGGTGAGTTCCAGAACTTTTCTTCTTCTTCTTCTTCTTGAGCTCTTGCATGAAGAAGACAGCTTTGAGATACTTGGATTTTTTTCTTCTTGTTCTTGTTTGACGGGTCCTAGGAATGTTAGCTTGATGGAGGACAATAGATCGTCATCTGCTTGATTGATGTGGCAGGCTTTGGTCAATGCCACAGAAGAGCTCTAGCCTCTGTGGTGGCACCACCACAACATCTTCCAGCAACAATTTCCTCTTGGGTACCAAATCTTCCAGCTACAACTGCTGCCTCTTTGGCACTACAAGATTTTCCAGCAACAACAACAACGACAACAACAATTTCTTCTTCTTCAATACAAGATCTTCCAGCTACAACTGCTGCCTCTTTGGCACTACAAGACCTTCCAGTAATAACAACAACAACTGCTTCTTCTTCTTCAATACAACATCTTCCAGCAACAACAACAATAACTGTCGCTCATTCAACAGGAGATCTTCCAGCAGCAAATTTGTTTTCAGGTAGGTAACTGGGAATGTATGGCTTGCTTGCACTTGCACAATTGCTGAAGGTATAATTGTAGTTGCACCATCTCAGCTTGAAACTTGCGCTGTCTGTCACAATCTCTTCCCTACACAAATTGAGAAGATGGAACACAAGCTGTGCAAGATGCAAATGTGGTAGATGGAGGAGAACATGTGAATGTGGGAGATGGAGGAGAACATGTGAATGTGGAAGATGGAGGATTGGTAGCTTTGGTGTATGTGTGTTCATATGTTGCATAATTGAAGTTCCAATCCTTCGAAGAAAAGGACAAATTGCTTGTTTGGATTTGCATACATATGTATATTTTACCATTTTCCGTGGTTTTTTGTAGCAGGTCAGAAAAGGAGTGTAGAGAAACTTTGGCAGGAGTTTTTTGCAGATCCGTCACAGTGGTGGGATCACAGGCCAGAGAAGGTAATTTTACAAGTGTTGTTGTTCTGTAATGAATGAATATGAATGCATCCTCCCCTTTGTTGATGATGCAGAAATTTTTTGTTACAACTTTTTCTTAGCAATTCATGTTTAAAGTCGCCACTGCCCTGGTCTCTGCACCAAATACAGACTGTGTGTGGAATAATAATGATACATTGCTGATCAAACTGGGTTTTTTTTTTATCAACTGATGGGTTTTAGGAGAATGCGAGATACCCGGATTTCAAACACAAGAAGACACAGGCAGCACTCTGGCTCAACAGCAAACTCAAACCTGCATGGGTGGAAGCAGAGCTTGCTGCAATGCCACCAGAGACTGTAGAATCCAACAACTTTCAATGGAACATAAGGCTTAAAAGATATACCAAGACTGGACAATATGAGAAAGCAATTGAACTCTTTCATCAAATGCAACAGAAGGGGATAGTTTATGACAGTTTCACTTTTGTTCAAGTCCTCAATGCTTGTGCAAGTCTACAAGCACTCAAAGAGGGCAGACATGTTCATTTGCAGATTGCACAAAGTTGCTGCGAGTCAAATATCTATGTAGCTAGTAGCCTTGTCGATATGTATGCCAAATGTGGGTGCATAGAGGATGCTTGGAAGGTGTTCAACAAGATGCCCACACACAATGTGGTCTCTTGGAGTGCCATGATCAAGGGGCATGCAAGATGTGGGCAAGGACATAAGGCGCTAGACCTATATCACCAGATGCAACTGGAAGGTGTGCAGCCAGATGCAGTCACTTTTGTTGGGGTGCTGAATGCATGTTCCAGCATAGGGGCACTTGAAGAGGGCAGACACATTCATACTCAGATTATAAAAAGCGGCTGTGAGTCCAATGTCTATGTGGGTAGTAGCCTTGTTGACATGTATGCCAAGTGCGGGAGTATAGATGATGCTTTAAGGTTGTTCAACCGGATGCCAACACGAAATGTGGTGTCTTGGAGTGCCATGATTCAGGGATATGTGAAATGTGGGCAAGGGCAAAAGGCATTGGAACTGTATCACTGGATGCAACAGGAGCAGGTACAGCCAGATGCTGGCACGTTTGTGAGCGTGCTGAGTGCATGCACTAGTGTAGGGGCACTTGAAGAAGGTCAGCTAGTTCATGAACAGATTCTTCAAAGTGGTTGCTGCAAGTCTGATGTTACTGTGGGTAATAGCCTGATTGACATGTATGCAAAATGTGGGAGCATGGAGGATGCACGCAGAGTGTTTGACAACATGTCGACACGAGATGTGGTCTCTTGGACTGCCATGATTCAGGGACACGTGAAATGTGGGCAAGGCCATGAGGCACTAGCATTGTATCAACAAATGCGGTGTCAGGAAGGCATGGAGCCAAATCCTGTGACGTTTTTGGGGGTGCTGAATGCGTGTGCTAGTGTCATGGCACTTGAAGAAGGCAGGTCTGTACATGAACAGATTATTCAAAGTGGTTGCGAGTCTGACGTTTTTGTGGGTAGTAGCCTTGTCGACATGTATGCGAAATGTGGGAGCATCAAGGATGCGCAACGAGTGTTCGACGAGATGCCCACTCGCAATGTGGTTTCTTGGACTGCCATGATCTTAGGGTTTGTGAAATGTGGGCAAGGACACAAGGCATTGGAATTGTTTCAACAAATGCAAATGGAAGAAGGGATCAAGCCCAACCCTGTCACTTTTGTGGGAGTTCTAAATGGCTGTGCTAGCCTGGGTGCTCTTGAAGAGGGACAACGTATTCACAAGCAGATAGCTCAACGTGGTTTGGAGTCTGAGCTTTTTGTAAGTAGTAGCCTTGTTGACATGTACGCCAAGTGCGGGAGCATTGAGGATGCGCGGAGAGTATTCAATCGGATGCCCAAACGCAATGTGGTCTCTTGGAGCACTATGATTCAGGGGTATGTGAATTGTGGTCAAGGACAAGAGGCGTTGAAACTTTATCAACAAATGCGAAGTGAAGGGATTGAACCAAATGCCATCACTTTTGTGGCTGTTCTGAATGCATGTGCTAGTGCAGTGGCACTTGACAAGGGCAGGCTTCTTCATGAACAGATTGTTTTGAGTGGCTTTGAGTCTGATCTCTGTGTCAGTAATAGCCTAGTTGACATGTATGCGAAATGTGGAAGTGTAGAGGATGCAGAGCGTGTGTTCAATAACATGCATGCATGGGATGTTGTTTCTTGGAATGCCATGCTTCGAGGATATGCCATGCATGGGTGTGGTAAGGAAGCAATTGGACATTTTGAATGGATGTGTAAAGAAGGTATAGAGATAGATCAGGTCACTTTTGTACATCTTCTGTCAGCTTGTAGCCATGCAGGCTTAGTGGATGAAGGCATGTGCTACTTTGAATCCATGGGTTTGGTATATAGTATTTCTGCAACAGTGGCACACATTGCGTGCATAGTTGACCTTCTTGGCCGTGCTCGTTGTCTGGATGAGGCAGAGGATTTGATCAAAATTATGTCATGTGAACCGGATGCTACTCTGTGGAAGGCATTGCTCAGTGCTTGTAGACTTCATTGTGACATGGAAATGGGAGAACGTGTTGCACAAAAACTTGTGGATTTGTATCAAAATGATGATGATCAGAATGACAGGTGAGGAAGATTTTGATGCTGAGAAGAACCAACCCAATGTGATCATTCGGTGCTCATATTGTACATGGAATTTGAGGGAGACGTGCACTCTTGAAAGTCAAGTGCTCAGATTCAGCAAGGTGGGTTTCAATCTGCCATTTTTACATTGCATTTTGGTGTCAAGATTTTTTGTCAGAAAACCCAGTCAAGACAAAAAAATTCTGCACAGCATTATTACTTACCTGTCTTGGTCTGTCACCTCTTCATGAATTGGGAACAAATTTTGTGTGCAGTATTTGCACTTCGTTTGTGTATGAGAATCTCTTGAAGTATTGCAGTACTACTACTATGACTCCCACTGGACTGGAATTGGGATGGAGCTTGAAGGTTTGGGCTTATAATTCTTGTCTTTCGGAACAGTGATTGTGAGAACACCATGTTCAACTTTGGTTTTCATGCCATCAACATGCACATTTGGGGGAAGATGAAAACGTCTCACAAAACTGTTGTGGTTTCGTTCAACTCGATGCCAGGTATCTGATTTGTCAATCTCCTCGTGTTGACGATGACCTAGTATTTGTAGCGTGTTTCCATTCTCCAATGAAACTCTAACATCCTCTTTCTTCAGCCCTGTAAGCAACCCAAAAAAAGAAAGAAAAGCAAAATTCATGAATCTGCCTTTTTAAAATATATATTTTATAATATTTAGATATAGAATTTTGTATCTGACACAGGCTAACATGACTGTCATCTACTTCATGGAGACAGAGATCTCAGCAGCTTACCAGGCAAATCAGCCTTGAGAATATGTGAATCGGAAGTCTCTTTCCAGTCTACCTGCGTACTGCTTCCGCCTCCAACGATGTTCTGGAACATTGGGAATATTGGAGAGTGATCAAAAACTGAACCCATCATCTCAAAAGGATCTATTGCTATTGGATCCCATGGTGCAATCTGCTGCTGCTGCTGCTGCTGGTCCTTGTCTTTGTCATGAAATGGGGTCAGAGCCATCTCCTTTGAATTCCTTTCCTTTGAGTTCTTTTTCATTCTGTTGCAAGGCTGTTAGTTTTTGGAGCTCTTCTTCTTTCTCTTGATCCTGAGGAACTCTCTTCCCTCCTGAAATACACAGCAGCAGTGGGGATGTTCTTGTTAATATTTTCAATTTGTGGGTACTCTGTTTTTATTTCATTTTGCAATTCTTTGCAACCTTTGTTAAATTTTGTTGCAACTCTTGTTTTTTCAGGGGGCAACAAACTGAGAGTTGAATTTTCACAATTTTCTTCCAGAAAAAATTATTTTGTTGCAACCTCTTCTGCTTTGGCTTTAAATGCAAATGTGAAAACTAGGGTTGAGGATGGCAGTTTGATGCAAATTCACAGGAATACAAGAAAAAATAAAATAAAAAAGCTGTCAGTTATTTTCCTCCCTCTCTATGGAAAATTTGCAGACCATTTCCCTTTCTCTTTGTGACTTTATATTTCTTTGTTTGTTTTTGTGTGTGTGTGTGTGTGTGTATTATAACTGGTTTTTCCATTGTCTAATTTTTTAAACACATACATACAAATGGGAATTATACGGTGTTGGGTGGGATGCATAACTGTGCAACTTGCTAGCAAATCAAACCACAAAACGGAAGGAGCAATCTCAAGAAACATGTTCCAATCTGTGCACATTGCAACATGAGTCACAGGAGTGGGGAATGTTTTCAAAGAGATTTTCAGTGATGGGTTGGCGGTTCAAGAGCTTTTTGCACTAGTGAGGATTGGGATATGCATCCTGATGGCCTAAACATTGCACTTTTTCATCTTGGTGGTGCTCTCTAACATCTCATGAAGATGACTAAGCTGCTCTTTTTTCTTGAACAAACCCATTTGTTCACTGGAAGTAACAAAATTGTTTTGCATATGGGTCTGGACTAGTGTTGGGTGGATTTTCCTGTTTCAATCTCCCATTTTATTCTCATTCATTGTTTCCTTCATTCATCCTTTCTTTTTTTCATTATCTATCATTACCCATCATTCCAAAAAGCCCCACCACCACCCCACTGAACAAACTTCAGCTTTCCTTCCAAGACAGAACTGTAGCTTGCTTTTCTTGTCTGTACTTAGTTGGTCATTACTTTACAAGGAGTGCAGCCTGAAGCTCTTCCTGAAGCTCTTCTGCATCACTGAAAATAATAATAGTAATAATAATAATTGATGCGGAGTGAAACCTCTGATTCTGTTGGTGAAGGAATCCTTTTTTCAGCTCTTCCTGGATTTTTGAGCTCAGCCTCTGGACTATCACCAAGGGGCTTCTTATCATCACCCTTGGCTAGGCCTTCAAATCCCCCAAGAGTCAAAATCTTACCAAATAAATTCCATTAAATCCTGCTCATCAAGATCTTTCCAACAACACCAAAGGCACATTCCAATTCCTCCGAAATTTTCAGCTACGATTTTGATTTAATTTTCAGTGAAGAAATCATTCAATATTCAAGAACTTTTGCACCGCAAGTCAAAACGTCATGGAACCAAGCCCAAGCACCTCTCCTTGTCGAGAGCTTTCCAAAGAACCCCAAGAACATGATCTGAAGCATCCCGGTTCGTTGGATCTCATAACTACAAAACAAAACAAATCCAAACTAAACATTGCAAGGCTTCATTCTTATTTGGAGAATCACATGTTGGCCATAAGTCTTTCATTTAAACACCCGGTTTGGTCATTCCTAAGTGCCAATATATTAGGAGAATTAATAAACAAAAGTTCATTTTTTTGGTTGGTGAAGCTTTAGATCCAACTTTGAGCAGCACTTGATTTGTCTTTGCATGAACCCAATCTAGTTTTTCTATTTCATTATCCCTTTGCTTGATTTTGACTAAATTTTTTACCATAGATTTTTTACTCGCTAAACTTTGAATGGAATGGTTGGTTTTGTAATCCCATGCATGAATTTCATTGCATGCATGCGACTAAACATGATTGTGTGAGAGGTAAATATTGTCATAGATAGATGATGTAGGTATTAAGGTAATAATAAATAAAATGTGAATGAAATCAATAACTTGGGATGGGCCTCTAGTCACAAACAAGTGATGTTAAACTTGTGTTTTAGTTTGATCTTCTAGTATTTCCTATTGGACTTATGATCCTAATGAAATGACATCAATATAAATATCCTTGTATTTATCAACTAACCTTAAATTTGCCATAAATTTTACCAACAAACTATACAAAACCTTAAGGTGACCCAATTGAGAGGGAGAGGAGACTAAGTAGGGGTTAGTTGCCTTAAGGAAAGTACAATGGTGTTTATGATCTCTACCTATTTATACTCATGGTCATCGTAAAAGTACTTGGTGTAATTTACATTATGAGCCGAGTTTTTGGATCCATTCACATTGTTGCAAAATGGCTTGCAAATGGTATGACCAATGCCCTTTTTTTTTTTCCAATTTTTTTGATGTTGTTCAATTGGGTGATCATCCATAGGTATATTTTAGCAAAATTTGACGATATTCAAAATATGAAAGTAGAAAACCCTTAAGCACCCTTTCACATTGTAGGCAATTTTTGGTGATTAATAAAGAAATTGGTGATTTTTTCAAGAAAGGGGAGTTTGTGACCGAAAATGTTTTTTCCAAATTTTTTTTTTTTTTCCACAAAAATAAATAAATGGGTGTGACAAGACATGGCTTTGTTAATATCGTGTTGATGTAGGTAGGTAAGTACACAAGGCACTTGGTAGCTATTAGGGAGGTAGATGCATGTGAATGGGTTAGTACACAACTAACCACTATGGTTAACTATGGGTCAGGAATACAATGAGAAAAGTGTTTCCTATCAACAAATCATCCATCCTACATGGTGTGCTGGTTGGCAGTGTTTTCTTTTGTAACTTTTGTGATGTTGCCAAAATGGCAATTGATCCGCAGGAAAGATTTAACCAAATTTGGCTACAAGCTATAATTGAAAGTAATTTTTTTTGGGGGGAAAAAAACTTACATACTTGAACCTTGTATAGATAGATATCAGGTGATTTTTTATTTTTAAAATTAGAATTATGGCTACTGGAAAATCTTAAAGAGCAAGTTGATTTTAGCTCTCTTAATTTTTAATATAGCTTTTGGCTAAATATAGCCAGCCCAAAAAAAAAAGGCTGGCTGGTGTGTGTGTGGTTCTCTCTTTTCTGGCTTCTTTTGTGGCAGAGACACAGTACCAGATTCTTACACCCAATAAACCATCCAGCTAACTAACTGAGGAAACACAGCTGTGGGGGTGGACAAAGACAAGATTTCATTCTGGGTTTGCTTGCTTGCTTGTGGGGATTTCACAATTGATCACCCTGAAACCCTAAATGCATAAGAAGCCAAAAAAATGGGTGTTCCTCAAATAAGTGAAAAAATTTAATGCAACAAGCAGAAAATTTCACACTTGGATCCAAAAGAGCAAACCACAATAATAATAAATGGGTTTTGTTTGTTTGTTTGTTAAATTCTTTTGAGGCTATTTAATTTACTCACTATGTCTAGAACTATAACTAGAACTTCACATGTCTGTATATAATCCATCCCACCCATCCCACCCATCATCACTTTTTTTTTGTCCTCTCTGTTGTTGTTAGTCCATAGGATTGTTGCAGAAGTCTTCAGCAGCAACAGAGAAGAGTTGATTGTTGTTCAGCAGCAATCAGGCAGGAGGGTCTGCCTGCCTAGAAACACCACCCAGGAGAAGAAGAAGAAGAAGAAGCATGTTGAGAGAAGCTTTTTTAATAGCAATTTTTTTTTTGGCACCCAAAAAATCTTAACAACTTCAGGTGGGAAGTGACTCTCAAACATCATTCATCATATTCAACTTTATAGCTCTGGTCTCATCATCATCTCCCCTCTCTCTCTCTCTCTCTCTCTCAAGATCAACTTTAAGATCAATTCATAAACAAGTTTCAAAAATTAGCCCCTACCCATGATCCCTAGCACCCTCAACGTTGCATTCTTTAAATTAGGTAGTTGGGTTCACCTCTTGGAACCCATTGCATGCATGCAACCTACTTGAACCAAAATCCATGTGACAAAATGTTCTCATGAATAAATCTTGAACAATCAATCAAGGCAAATGAATGTTGCGACTATTCAGGATAACTGGTGCACTCAAAGCCAGTTGTTGAACATGACCAAATTGTACAGGAGTGCTAAGCTTACTAGTTCTGGGACAGAGAAGAATGTGAGTTATGAGGTTCAACGAACTAGCTACCAAGAACGTACAAAGAGAAGAATGTGAGTTCTGAGGTTCAACGAACTAGGCACCAAGAACATACAAAGAGAAGAATGTGAGTTATGAGGTTCAACGAACTAGCTACCAAGAACATACAAAAAGGAATTAAGGAAGAACAAAAATGTCAAAAGGCAACCATATATGTAGGGGAGCTCTTGGCAAATGGCATGGTACCATATTAGCAAGCTGCTCTTTTACAATCAATTATGGTCATATATATAACTCTACAAAAGCAACTAAGACCATGGACTATATATCACATTCAATGGACTTTGGTTTCTTGAAGCAGTGTACACAGCATATTTTTTGTTTATGATTTGGTGGAGATGATGACACAATTGTTGAATGTTGTTGACATGGTCATTGTAATTGTAAATTCCAATATGGAACTTTACAATCAGTCCAACATTAAACCATAATATTTGAACCTTCCACATATTACAAGACCTCAAAATCTAAATTATTAAAGAACTAGCCCACATTTTTCTCAAGGTAACCCTCATATAACAACTATGGAATTTAAGTCAAATACCTTCACACCTAAATCCAATGGACATCCCATGTTTTAGAAATAGTGTTTCATCATTGTTCCAATCATTTCACAACACCCAACAAAGACATTTTGTATATGCCACTAACATTTAATTAAGTTCATCATAGATCTCAACCCTACATATATTATATTGCAATGTTAAATCAATCAAAGAAGCTATTCGACACATTCGATAGGGTTGGAATGATGATTTCATTGGGAACTCCAAACCTTAAGTTGATATGTTTTGTGAACAATGTTTACCCATCCACATAACATGGCCTTTAGACACACACACACACACACACACAATAAAATATATTTAGTTTCACGTTATTTCAAAATGTGGTCCTAAATCACTTAACAACATTTTCAAAATGAAAATATAAAAATGTGAACAAGTATGTCTATAATTGCACCCATTTGATTGCATTCAAGCTCAAATGTGAATTGGAAGATGATGATTATTTTGATTATTTTTCACAAAGGCATATTTCTTAAAGAAATATTATAATACCTTGGCAGCTTCAACAATATTTATTTTATTTATAAAAATGTTGAATTTTACAAATAAACAAAAAGTGAGGAAAAGATTTTAAAAGATTTTTATATATTCAAAATTTTGATGTGAAATCTTCAAAATAAATTAATTCTTCAACAAATATGTGTCAAAGTTGCACCTATACGACTATGGTAGATATTTCATGAAATCCAAATGTTTGTCATCCAAACCTATTTATGAATAGCCCCATAATAAGAAGGGAGCTAAAGTAAAACTTTGCCACAATATGCATAAAGCTTTTCTTTCATAAATTGTGTAAAAGTAAACCATAGTTAATTCACAACCATCTTGGGGATTTAAAAATGATGTGTGAATTACATATGGACATTGCTTAGTTAGAACATGGGCATCAATTTTGTGTCTATCATGAGTATTAATCTTAGATGTGAATTGTAAAATATTGATGTTAGGTGTGTAATGGTTGTGTAAATTGTGATATAGTTATTGACAATATTCATTGATCAAATGGTGTGCTTTATGAGGTTCAAGTCTTACACCAAAATGAATAGCCTACCTAAATCAAAGAGTTTGATGCTAGTATGGCCAATTAGGTATCATTAAGTAATGCACAAAAATGGTGTCAATCTTATCCAATTGGGATATATGGTACATGTTGACATCTAGCCCAAACCAATTCTTGAAATTCCTCCAAATGAACTAGCTATTGCCATAACTTGATAGCTTCAACACTAATTGTATTATTTATAGAGATGTTGAAATATTCAAAAATTAAAAATTAAAATAATAATCATAATAATAAATATGTATATTCACAAAAAAAAATCTCAAAAAACATAATTTTGTGATGGAAAATAAAGGGAGTAGGTATTTTTGAGTTGAAATTGACAACATTGAAAAACCTAAAGAAAAAATAACAACACCATGCAAAGCACAACAATATCAAGGGAAAGGAAAAATACCCAAAAAAAATTGGTGGAAACCTAAGAGCTTCTTGCTTTGCTTTAGGCTAATGCACCATTATAAAGCACGTATTCAATAATTGACAAGAACTCTTTATCTTTTATAATTTGTTCATAATTTGGTGGACCAATATTTGTCCCCATTTTTGCAAAAAGAAATAACCCAAAAAATAATAATAATTATAAAAGGTTTTATTTTCCCCATGATACCCAGTAGGTACCCATCGGGGTATTACGAGAAGTTTTTCATTATAAAAATTTGCCAGGTCTTTGGTCGTTACACTTGGTAAAGCTTGAGGTTGGGGTGGGTAACTACCATACTCGTCATTTAAAATTGATTTTTACCTTATCAAGTTCCCTCGATGAACATATGACATAATTATATTTTTCACAATAATATATGATCAACTTAGTACTTTAAAAAATATTTTAAAAAAAAAAGAAATTCATCTCATCAATCCGAAGGGTATATAGGTTTTGTAGGTAGATAAGTAGGTAAGTAGGTAGGTAAGTAGGCCAAAAAGAAAGGATTATAGGTGGTTACAATGTAAGTAGACAAGGTAAGGGCAAGTGGGTAGCAAAAGGTAGGGTGGTAAAAAGGGGTTAATATGTGGGTAATGGCAAGTGGGTAGTTAATAGGTAGGTTAGTAAAAACATAACCTGAGGTGACCAATGCTGGTTAACACAGTGGAACCTGGAACCCAAATGAAAAAATAAAATAAAATAAAATAAAAATAAAATAAAATCGCTGCACACCTATCATCCATACCTACTACTACCTACCATCCATCCATTCATCATCCATCCATCCACCTACCATCCAATCCTTCCACCCCATCATCCATCTACCTACCATCTTATTTCTCATCAAGAATCTGGAAATTTTTTAGTTCACAAAAATAGCAAACACCAAAAAAATTTGTGCACAAAAACAGAAAAGGAAGGTTTTTTTTTGTGAAGAAAAATCCCTGCACAAAACAAAAGTTGCACTTGGTTTGTGAAGAAGAGAAGAGAGTGGAAGAAGACAAAAAAGGAGAAGAGAAGGAGAAGGAAAAGTGGGAAGAGTTTGAGAAATGTTTTGGGATTGAATTTGGTTGTGAGGAGGATGAGGAGGAGGAGGAGGAGGAGAGCCCAAAAAGATTGCAGTTTTGGTGGATTTGTTTGATGGGTTTTGATTTTCTGGAAGATCTGTGTTTGGAGATGGCAGCAGGAGCAGCAGCAGCAGCAGGAGGAGGAGGAGTAGCAGTAGTACTAGTGTGCACAGGAATGATGAGGAGAAAGTCTACATTGATGGAGAAGATGAGATTCGTGTTTTTGTTGTAGCATAAGGAGGATGGCGAATGTGGAGCTTGCAGCCAGGTTGCACTGCTCCTACAAAGGAGCTACCTTTATTCTGTGTGCTGGGAACCTGGTGGTGGCACTCTACTTGTTGCAATCTGTTGTAGGACCCTTTTATTTCCAAAGCTCCAGCAGCAGCAGCAGCAGCACTGGGTTACAACAAGGTTTGATTCCCACCCTTTCTCCCTTCTCCTTCTCCCATCTCCTTTCCTTCCATCCTTCTTCCTTTCCGTTCCTTTTCTTTTTTGTGTTTTTCTTTTTGGGGCATTCTTTCTTGTCTGTTGTCCACATTCCTTCTTCTTCTTCATGCCTCATCACAGAGTGTTTTGGATTTGTTTTCTGACTCAACAACTTTTGGTCAACATTTGAATGATCTGTTTTTTCCACCATTCTTTGCCCCCTTTGAAGGATCCCTTGCAATGCCAGGGCTTGTAGATTATCTTCGTTTCAGGTTTGATCGAGAGTGTTTGTTCCATAGATTTCTGGGTAATGTGTCTATGTGCAGCATTGCAAGGTAATGTGATGATCCCAAAGCCTGATGGCATGGCATGGCATTGCATTGCATTACATTGATTGGGATGAGGATGGGGACAGGGGACCATACAGCAGTAGCAGGAGCATTGCAACAGGAAGTGATCTATTCAGAAGAGGATTTGAAGCGACAAGAAGAGTCAAATGATCTTCGCCGTGCTGTTCTTCCTGTGAGATTGATGGAACGGGTAAGCAACAAATGGCCCTGCGCTCCCTCCACTGAAATCCAAAACCATCATGCAATGCGCAAAGAAGAAGAAGAAACAAAGCCCCATTCCTTGTGGCAGAGATTTTTTTTTTCCTTTTTAGGGTTTGCAAGCAGAGAGATCAAGGATTGTTCTGTAGCAGATTTTTGTTGGTGCTGAGATCCATTTGTTTTGGATTGCTTTGTCTGTTTGTTTGTTCGGAATGGTGGGTGGGGGGTGATGGATGGTGGGTGGTTGGGGGAGAGAAGATCAAGGAGATTGAGGCACAGACAGAGATGGAGATAAGCAAATCTCAATCTGCTTCTGCAGCAAGACAGAGAGTGGCATTGGAGCTTGCACAGCGATTACGATATCTTAGGTTTATCAACAGCAAATCCAACCCTCAACAAGGTGTGATTCTTTGCCATTCTTTCTTTGAATGCAAATTTGGAGTTGCCAGGAGTTGGGGAGTAGTCAATTCTTTAGCAATCAATCTGGCTATGGTCATTTGCTTTCTTCTGTTCTTGGTCTGTTTGTTTTCCTCTGTCCTTTCCCTCTCACTTGCAACACTGCTGCTCAACAACAATAACAACAATACAGGTAGTAGAATCCACAAATCC
>Ga0116227_10005371_pt1 | contig 27028 bp, 23 predicted proteins | sample S1TSphgellanicum_FD_89693 | JGI IMG/M metagenome (GOLD analysis project Ga0116227, IMG submission 89693) | Host-associated microbial communities from peat moss isolated from Minnesota, USA - S1T2_Fb - Sphagnum magellanicum MG | ecosystem: Host-associated > Plants > Peat moss > Unclassified...
GATCGACGCGCCCGCCGTGGTGCCCGAAATGTCAAACGTACCGTGCACCGCAACGCCCGATGACGAGGCAATGCTGCCCGTGCCTGCCAGCACCAACGCCGCACCGCTGTCGATCGTGGTCGCCCCGGTATACGTGTTGGCACCCGACAGCGTTGCCGAACCACCCGCGATGGTCAGCGCGCCGCCCGTGCCGCCGTTGAGGCCGCCATCGGCGATCGCACCCGAAAACGTGCCGGTCGCGTTTGTCAGGGTCAGGGTCTGGTTGCCCAGATTGACCGCCCCGCTGCCCGACAAGTCGGCGATCGACGCACCCGCCGTGGTGCCCGAAATGTCGAACGTTCCGTTGGCCGCAACGCCTGATGACGAGGCAATGCTGCCCGTGCCTGCCAGCACCAACGCCGCACCGTTGTCGATCGTGGTCGCCCCGGTGTACGTGTTGACACCCGACAGCGTTTCCGAACCACCCGCGATGGTCAGCGCGCCGCCCGTGCCGCCGTTGAGGCCGCCATCGGCGATCACACCCGAAAACGTGCCGGTCGCGTTTGTCAGGGTCAGTGTCTGGTTGCCGAGATTGACTGCGCCGCTGCCAGACAGATCGGTGATCGAGGCACCGGCCGTGGTGCCCGAAATGTCGAATGTCCCGTTGGCCGTGACCGCGCTGGCGCTGATCGAACCCGTCCCGGACAGACCGAGTGTTGCCCCGGCATCGATCGTTGTCGACCCGGTGTAGGTGTTCGTGCCCGAAAGTATCTCGATGCCGCCCGCCTGTTCAAAGCTGCCGTTGCCCGAAATCACGCCCGCGAAATTGCCGCCGCCGGTGTTGACGAGCGCGGCGCTGAGCAGAACATTGCCACCCGATGCGCCCCCTCCGGACAGCCCGTTGATCGTCTGGTTGTAACCGTTGAGGTCCAGCACGGTGCCGGCGACATTGTCGAGTTGCACCGCAGAATTGGGCGAAAAGGCATTCACTGCGCCGGCCTGCAGCGTCACGCCGCTGACTTCGGTCGTGCCGGAATAGGTGTTGCCACCCGCATTGCTCAGCACGATCGTGCTGCCCAGATTGCTGCTGTCGGTAAAGATCAGGCCGCCGGCGCCGGTGAAGGTACCCGAAAAATTGGCGTTGTTGCCGTTGGCATCGATCGTGTTGCCGGCATAGGCCTCAACGTTGAAATTGTTCGATATATTTGTTGCCCCGCTGACAACGACCAGCGTTCCGCCCTGAAAATCGGGCAATAGAGAGCCGCCCAGATTGCTTGAATACATCGCCGACCCGGTCGCGTTGATCGGGGTCGTGGATGGAGCGGGCGGCGGTGTGATGGAACTGTACCCGCTGGGCAGCCCGGTACCGAAGTAGACCGATGTGTCGACGTCCGATCCGTCATTCTGCGGCCCCGACGCATACCAGAATGACAACGTGTAGGTGGCGCCGACAGTGAGCCCGGAAATATTCTGCGCGATACCGTCATGCCCGCCAACGGCGCCATCGTTCCAGCATGCCAGGCCATTGGGTCCGCACCGCCCGGTGTACGATCCGGCGGCGTCCAGACCGGTCTGCCCGACCGAATACCACCCGACGGGCAGCAACACGTCGGTACTGACATAAGACCCTTGCGAGAAATCCCCATCGGTCAGCACATTGGTCGAATTCGGCGAGGTCAGGCTGATATCGGCCAATTGACTGTAACCGGGATCATTGCGGATCGCAAAAGCAAGCACCTCTGTCGCACTCGTCGCCGTGACGGTGTATGTATACACGGCCGCATCCCCGCCTGCGGGCTGGGCCACTGGTGTATCGGCGGATTGCGCATGCGCATTGTCGGCCGCGAAACAGGCGCCAAGGCCCAGCGCCATTGCGCAAGCACCCCGCAACCACGCACTTCTTACCGTCGCGATACGTTTCCGGCCAAGGCGCGCCCTGGTTTCGACACTGGTCATTTTTCGATCATCCCCTCAATTCCCGCCAGACAAACGATGCCTGATGCCACGACCACCGACCCCGATTGGCCCCATGCAATCATGCCCTTGTCGGCCCGGTCGTGCGTTGAATTGCGATCGACAGGTTAATTTCAGCCTAACGGACCATGCGTTGAATCATTGATATTAAATGAATTTATGTCGCGTAAAGTCTGCCTGCCGGTTCGGAACGATGGGGGCGAAGGGGAAATCGCAGCGGTCAGAACTGGCGGATTTTCGCGGTTCCAGGGGCCAGCGGCGCATCCCGGCAAGGGGGCCGGTGCGTGGCGGCGCCCATTGTGACCGCCGAGAGACGCTGCACGTTTATCCTGAGCGGCTGCGCAAGCAGCAGGCGAAGGGCGCTGCTTCCCCTCGGGGCTTTCCAGAGCAATCACGGTGGGTCCGATTCACGATTCGCCGCTGCGATCGGATGCAGGCTGTTGTTCCATGGGATGCGCGGGGGCGATCCTCAAAGCGTCCGGTTCAACCTCCGACCCGGATTGCAAGCGGGTGCAGTCCATCGATCCTGGCGAGCAATGTATCGCCCCGCTCGATGGGGCCGACGCCGGCCGGCGTACCGGTGAAGATCACGTCGCCGGGCGCCAGGGCGACCGACCTGGACAGTTCCGCGATGATCTCCGGCACGCTCCAGATCATCTGGTTGAGATCGCCAGTCTGGCGCAATTCGCCATTGATGGTCAAAGTGATCGCGCCCGCTTCCGGTGGCGGGCCCAGCGTCAGCGGGCCGACCGGTGCCGACTGGTCAAAGCCCTTGGCAAGATCCCAGGGCCGTCCCAGCTTCTTCGCGGTCGACTGCATGTCGCGACGGGTGAGGTCGAGGCCGACACCGTGGGCAAAAATCCTGGACACGGCCTGTTCGGGGGGAATGTCGCTGCCGCCGCCGCCGAGCACGACCACCAGTTCCACCTCATGATGCAGATCGCTGGTCAGCGGCGGATAGGCAATCGTCGATCCAGTCTCCACCACTGCGTCGGCAGGTTTTGAGAAGAAGAACGGCTGCTGGCGGCTGGGATCGTTGCCCATCTCCCGCGCGTGGTCGGCATAATTCTGGCCGACGCAGTAGATACGGCGGATCGGCACGCGTTCGCCAGACCCGTCCAGCGCCAGACCGGGAGCCACGACATCGGGCAGATTGAGCATGCGATTTCCCCTGCAAAAAAGTGGCGGTCAGGTCCCCATAAGGCCCAAACCGCCATCTGTCAGGCGGCTGTCACACACGCGCGCGCAAAATCCTGGAGCACCCAAATCTCCTGCGGCTTCTCCAGCAACCGGAACTTCACGAGATCGCCGATGCCGACGATCCCGATTGTCTTGCCGTCCTGAATGACCGGGATGTGCCGTGCAACCTGATGGCGATTCATATCAACGCGTGCGCCAGCGACGGCCAGCCTTGCACTGCCGTCCGAGGGCCGATGGCCCACCGGATCGAAAGCAATCAGCTTGTCGCGATACTCCGTGGCCCCTGCAATGTTCGTCATGGATGTTTCGTTTGGCTTTGGCCTTCGTGCTCGGGGACCGGTGCAGACAGGTCAAGAAAATAGCGGGTGTGCTTGAGTTCACCCTCTTTCCTGAGCACCCCCAGCGCCACCAAATCCGCCAAGTCTCGCGTGGCCGTTGCAGATGGCGCAGCGGTAGCGGTGCGATAGCTGGCGGCGCTCAGTCCCCCCTTGAATCCATCCACACCCTCCGCAAACATTCGTATCAGAGCCTTTTCCTGGCGCGGATCGAGCTGCCCCCGCAGCCGTTCGAGCAGGCGGGATTTTGCAATAAGGAACTGGACACGCTCGATTGTCCGCTCCTGGGCGGCGAGAGCGATCCCGGCGAACCACGTCAGCCATTCATCGATCTGGTTCGATAGGCTAGCCCGGTGTAGCTGCTCGTAATAAGCCTTCCGATTGCGCTGGATGGTTTCGGCGAGCGCGGTGATCGCCGGAGCGTCCAGCCATTGGGCCAGTGCCTTCTCGGCGATGGCCCGGCCTATGCAAAGGCGCAGGCTACCGATCTGACGCCGGACGAGAAGAAAGCGGTCACCGGTTTCGCGGCGATCATCAAGACAGCGGCGGGCATCGCCGAAGGAGACGCATAATGAGCAGCTTTGGTGACGATCTGATCGCGGCCATGTCCGAGGCTGCCGCCCATGTGCAGGGCGCTGGCCAAGTGGCGCGCACGCACATCATCGAGGTGCCGGACGTCCGCGCCATTCGCGAGGAATTGGGTCTGTCGCAGCAGGCCTTTGCCAGCGCTTATCGGATTCCGCTGGCAACGCTCAAGGGCTGGGAGCAAGGACGGCGGCAGCCTGATGCTACCGCCAGCGCCTATCTTTCGGTGATTGCGCGGTTGCCGGATGCCGCGAGAGAAGTCCTGCGGGCGGGGTAAGAGGACGTATCGTTCCGCCGCTATGTCGTGCAGCCGACGCTAGTGGCAGGAAAGGTCCTCGGGGCGGGATAGGGAGAAACTGCCCTGTCCTACTTGCCTATATTGGCAATCGCGTGGCCCGTTCTTCCAGTTCCGCCATTTTGCTGACTAAATCTTCCAAGGCTGCAATTTCCTTTGCCTCTACCTCGCCCCACAACGCCAAGTGACGCTCTACTAGCGCCCACTTGAGGGCATGACACCCATTCCACGCCAAGCCCATCCAAGATGCGTAATTTGCATTCAGGATATTCCCCGTAATATACATCTTCCCAGCGTTGACCGCGCTGCTCGTACCATAGGACATAGCCAGCATAAGGCGAAAACGGGGGTTGAGCTGCGTCGGCATGGTATCCAGCAGCGTTTCACCGAAAGGCGCGCCGTATAATTTCATCTGCTTCACGATGTAAAACGCCCGCATCAGCGTTTCCATGATCAGCATCGGCAAGCTAGTGACGGTGAATTGACGGAAGTCATAGCCATTCAGGTACATAAATTCGATTTGTTTGCCGAAATCAGACCATCCCGTGGGATTAGCCTTGTTAGGCTTACTCGGGACTGGGATACCTTCAAACATGCGGAGCAAGCCCATAAAGGGGGCTGGCAGCCCCATACCGCGATTTCCCTTCGCTGTGGGCGCGTTCACATCTGAGAGCAGATGACCCAACATTCTCCCCAAAAGCTGAAATACGCTGCCGCCCACCTGTCCCTTTTCAATGGAGACGATTCTTATCGCACCATCCACAACCGTAGTGCAGGTGCTGTTCTTCATGTCCAGCACCCCAAATATGAAGCCAAGCAAGGGATCATGAGAAAGAGAACGAAGTCGATGGTTACTCGCTGTCAGCACACCTGCCAGCATAGATGTATCTGGCGCACCGATGAGGTTTTCTTTGGACAATTTCGCGGATAATTCTGCAGGAATTAATTTGTTAAAACTGTCTTGCACAAATTTGTTAAATATACCATCGACCTGTTGATTCCACGAAGTGGTTGAAGACTTCATCGGCGCGCGCACACACAACAGGTCCAACATAGCCGCAAACAGTCCGCACGACCCAGCAATGGCATAATCCCAGCCGTCTAGGCCGTAACGCTGATTGAAAGCTTGCACATGCACGCCAACCCGTTTTTCAGCGTCAGCAAAATCTTGAATGCTGAGAATATCGGCCAATCCCAACGGCTCAGTATAATGCGCGTCGGCTTCGGCATAAATTTGGGTGAGAGGGGTGGAAACTAGAGGAGCAGCGGTATTCTGTTGGTCAAGAATTTCCTGAGTACGCCGCGTCACCTCGTCACTATCGAAATTCACATTCTTCTCGTCTAATTCCAACAGCCTGCGCTTCAAATCGGCCAACTCAGTCCCAATTTCGATATGCGCTCCGTCGAGTGCCGCAGCCCGATCCTGTATAAGTCTGACACCTTTTATTTCCCGCTGGTAAGGCATGTTTCAGGCCGCTTTATTCTTGGAAAGCGTGTCGATGACCGCCTTGATGCTGGCGATCTCTTCCTTGAAGTATTCAGCGTTCGCAATCAGTCGGGCTTGTATATCGTACAGGCGGCCAATCGCCTGCCCTAGTGCGGCTGCCAGCTTGGCACTTTTGTAACGCTTCGCTAATGCGTAGCCGGTAACGCCCAAAACAGCGACTGGCGCCGCCAAAACGGCGATGCCAGCAACCATGCCGCCGCCGACAACCGACCCTGCCACTGCTAGGCCAGAGGTGATCCCCGGCGCAGAAAGACCGGCAACCCCCAGCGAAGATAAGGCCATAAAAGACCCGCCACCGCCGATTGCAGCCCCAATGGCTGTAGCCACACCTTCGGTAGCGCCGGGGTAATCTTTTTCTAATTGCCCTAAGACTGCTTTAACCTCAGCCTCGGTTGCCTCTTTTAGCACTTTAACTTCGTTGTCGTTCAATTCTTCGGACATAAAATACCTTTCCGACATTTAACCCAGCGGGGCACTATTGCGTTGTTTCTCATTTTGTTCGCCGATATAAATCGGATAGGCAGCAAGATAAGCGATGCGCTCAGGGGTGGTGTCGCCTGAAATGTGATTGATACCATTAGGGCGGATGCTCTCAGCAGCGTCCCGCAGCCAATAATTACGCTCGGCAATCGTCGCTTTGCGAACAAGCGAGTGCTGGGCCGAACTGAGGAGTCCGGCATATTCCAGCCAAACCAATTCGGAATCGCGCTGGGAAGCATCCAAATTTTCGGCAGGCGTCACCAATTCGGCGACCCCATTGCGCCCGCAGACAGTGACAAGCCGGTCCCAATAATCCAGCCGCAGACGCGCTTCCAAATCGTCGGCAATCGACGATAGCACTTCGCCAGGTTCAACCCGCAAGGCAGCACACAAGCGGGTGAATTCCGCTTCGCTCGGATTGCGAGTGCCGTCTTCAATGCGCCGAACGATGCTATCAGTCAGTCCTGACAAATCGGCAAGCCGTTTTACTGGCATACGAGGGTTCTGCGCTTTGCGAAGGCGTTGAATGTTTGAGCCTATTGAGTGTGTTCCGACGGACATATGGATCTCCTCCTTGGCGTCGATTGATAAGCTATCGACTGCCCGCTTGAAATCCACGCCATTTGCTATTTTTGCCATGCTGCGATCACCCAAATAGCTGTGAGGCGAGATGCACTTGCAACGCCTCATCTTCATCCTCAACGCTCAGGCCGGCAGCCGCAAGGTTGTTTTTCGCCCACTGGGCAAAGCCCAGCAAAAATCTTGCCATTTCCTCAGTTATCGCCGCCTTCATAGAAGGCTTCGCATCGCGCAATCGACGCTCGGTGCTATCGACCAGCGCGGCAAGATGGTTGCGGATCAGCGCGTCAGTTTCAATGAGCGCAGGATCAGAAACGCCATCGTGCGCTGCCACAACTTTGACCAACGCCGCGCAGGTTGCCCGCGCTTCCAGCAAGTCATCGCGATGCCTGGGTGCCAATGCAATTGCTTGGCTCCATGCCGACGCGACGCCTTCATATCCAGCGGGATAATCCGCAAGTTCGAGAGCCTCATCACAAGCGCCGGCTTCCCGAGCGGCATGCTTGCCCTGCTGGCGATTGTGGCGCGCTCGCCATTGCCAGCCACGCACGGCAACGAGCATGAAAAAGGCCAGAAAGCCAAGAAGAACGGGCATGGTCGAATCGGCGGGCTTGTCCGAGCTACCCACGGCAAGGTTCATCCCGACTTGCAGCCCGAAGCCGACGATCAACCCACCCAGCAAGGCGGTGCCAAATATATAGATCGCCGTATGGAGCATGTGCTTGATAAACTGAAACATGGTCCTCACCACGTGCCCAATCAGCCGCACTGCCCATGTCAGCAACAGAAACCGAAGGGCGAATGACAGGGCAATGGCGGCGAGTCCAAAGAATCCGACCCCGAACACCAATTCGACGAGATACTTCATGCCGCGATCATCCCGAAGGATCGCCTCCCACTGTTTGCCAGCGGCAAGCGATGACGCCCGTTACCTGTATTGTTCGAGGTAGATCGTCCGCTTGATCGTTTCGTCCAGCACACATTGGTCCTGCATTTCGATGGCCATATCGCCCCCCAGACCGTCCTCGGTTGACTGCTTCGCGCATCCAGCGTCGCGGGTTTTGATCCACTTGCGCTCCGACAACCGCAGACCCTGTTGCCGGTTGGCGGGAAGGCGGGCCATCACCATCTTGTAGGCTTGGTTCAATTTCGCATCCTGCACCCGCGTCTCCGCAGCGAGGCAGCCACGGACGGCGAAGGTCATGCCCTGCGCAGCGCCCCCCGATGGCATGCACCGATTGAAGGTGGCGGTATAGCGTTGCTCGACGGCTGATTTGCCTGCCGCTTGAGCTTGGGAAATCCCGATCAGGACAGCGACAGGCAGCAGCAGGAATTTGGCCTTCATCCTATGTCTCCATTTGGCTTCATCGAAGCGTCGTTACCATGCACCACACCATTGCGACAAAAATGGTCGTAGGTCAGGCAGGGCTTTCAGGATCGAGGGGGCGCGCTTGCTGGATTCTGATTCGAAAAACCTGCTTGCGGCCTGCTGTAACTTGCCTGTCTGGCTTCCCGCATGCGGTCCTGTCTGACAGCGTCGGCGAGCGGGCATTACGCCATGGCCCCCAAGGCACACCGATTTTTCGCCAATATCTGGAGACAATTTGGAGACAAAGCGGAAAATCCAGAGCTTTGTCTCCAGAAAATTGAAGCATCCTGACCATGGAAGCTATTGAATTTTCTTATGAAAAATGGTGCCGCTTAGGTGACTCGAACACCTGACCCCATCATTACGAATGATGTGCTCTACCTGCTGAGCTAAAGCGGCGCGCCTTTTGGCGAGGGTTGGGCCTTTAGCTGGGGGCGGGCGGGGTTGCAATGGGGTTTGTGGTTCTGGTCAAAGTCATGCCGGCTTGCGCGTGGCGGCGGCGGCGATCACCATTGGATGCCGCAAGCCAGCGAAAGCAGGTTGCGACACCGGTGGTCGATTTCCGGACGCGATGGCTTTGCAGGCGCGCTGCGGATCGTCATAATGGCCAGGACTATGGTGCAGGCGCGAAACCCGACCGGGATTGCGCCGGATTGACGCGGACTGACAATGAGGAGAGCCTTTAAAATGGGCGAGGCTGTTTATCCGGTGCCGGCCGATTGGGCCGCATCGGCGCTGATCGATGAAGAACGCTATTTCGCGATGTACCGCCGGTCGGTCGACGCGCCCGAGGCGTTCTGGCGCGAAGAGGCGCAGCGCATCGACTGGATCACGCCCTTCACCAAAGTCAAGAACACCTCGTTCCACGAGGCTGATTTCGGCATCCGCTGGTTCGAGGACGGCACGCTCAATCTGTCGGCCAATTGTCTGGACCGGCATCTGGCGACGCGCGGCGACCAGGTCGCGATCATCTGGGAACCCGACAGTCCGACCGAGCCGGAGCGGCGCATCACCTATCGGCAGCTTCATGCTGATGTCGGCCGGTTTGCCAATCTGTTGATAGCGCGCGGCGTCAAGCGCGGCGACCGGGTGACGATCTATCTGCCGATGGTGCCCGAGGCGGCGGTGGCCATGCTCGCCTGCGCGCGGATCGGCGCGATCCATTCGATCGTGTTTGCCGGCTTTTCACCCGACGCGCTGGCCGGGCGGATCATTGATTGCGACAGCCGCATCGTGCTGACCGCCGACGAAGGCCTTCGCGGCGGCCGCAAAGTTCCGCTGAAGGCCAATGTCGATGAAGCGTTGAAAGTGGCGACCGGGGTCGACACGGTGGTCGTGCTCGCGCGCACCGGTACACCGGTGCCGATGCAGCGGGACCGCGATATCGACTGGACGAGCGGCGTTGCCGAACAATCGGCGGATTGCCCGCCCGAGGCCATGAACGCCGAAGACCCGCTGTTCATCCTGTACACTTCGGGTTCGACCGGAAAGCCCAAGGGCGTGTTGCACACGACCGCCGGCTATGCCGTCTGGGCCGCCGTGACGCATGAATATGTGTTCGATTATCGTCCGGGCCAGATCTATTGGTGCGCGGCCGATATCGGCTGGGTCACCGGCCATTCCTATGTCGTCTATGGTCCGTTGATGAATGGCGCGACCACGGTGATGTTCGAGGGCGTGCCCAACTGGCCCGATCCCAGCCGGTTCTGGCAGGTGGTCGACAAGTACGGCGTCGAGATTTTCTATGGCGCGCCCACCGCGTTGCGCGCGCTGATGCGCGAGGGCGATGACTGGGTGCACAAGACCAGCCGTTCCACCTTGCGCCTGCTCGGCTCGGTCGGCGAACCGATCAATCCCGAAGCCTGGGAATGGTATCACAAAGTCGTCGGCGAAAGCCGCTGCCCGATTGTCGACACCTGGTGGCAGACCGAAACCGGCGGCGTGATGATCACGCCCCTGCCGGGCGCGACGGCGTTGAAACCCGGCTCCGCCAGCCGGCCGTTCTTTGGCGTGAAGCCCGCGCTGGTCGACAACGACGGCGTGTTTCTGGATGGGGCCGCCGATGGCTGCCTGGTCATCACCGACAGTTGGCCCGGCCAGATGCGCGGCGTGTGGGGCGATCCGGAACGGTTTTTCCAGACCTATTTCACCACTTTCAAAGGGCTCTATTTCACCGGCGACGGCTGTCGCCGCGACGAAGACGGCTATTACTGGATCACCGGGCGGATCGACGACGTGATCAACGTGTCGGGGCACCGCATGGGCACCGCCGAAATCGAAAGCGCGCTGGTCGCCCACCATCATGTCGCAGAGGCGGCGGTGGTCGGCATGCCGCACGCAATCAAGGGCCAGGGCATTTATGCCTTTGTCACCTGCAACGCCGACATCGAACCCGACGAGGCGCTGCGCAAGGAATTGATTGCCTGGGTCCGCCGCGAAATCGGCCCGATTGCCACCCCGGACGTGATCCAGTTCGCCCCCGGCCTGCCCAAGACGCGATCGGGCAAGATCATGCGGCGAATCTTGCGCAAGATCGGCGAAAACGACCTGTCGAACCTGGGTGACACATCGACTTTGGCCGATCCGTCGGTGGTCGATCATCTGGTGGCCAACCGGACCAGCCTGGTCGGCGCCTGATCGTCCGGCAGCATGATTGCGCCTGATCGGCAAGGGGCGCAATCATGCTGAAACGGTGTCCGCTCTGCGCGGCAGGCGGGGACGACACCAAGTCCCGATCGAGCAAGGTAACACCCGGCGCGGTGCGATTTTTATCGCATCCCCTCCCAAGACCGCGCCGGGTGAACGTCTTTGACGATCCCATGGGTCTAGCGCTTTTTTGCATGCGAGTCAGCGGGATTCGCCAGTGCCTGACAATCGTCCTCAAAATGATGCAATGTTACCACATTGGTTTCTTGCGCACCCAAATGCCGATAGAATCATCCACCTTGTCAGGACGATGCCGGCAACGATTGCAACTTGCACATCAGACCGGCGGAACTAGACTGACGCGCAACACAACGTTAGTCCAGGCGGACGCTTGCCGATGCCCGATCCAGCCGATCTGACCGAACGCCAGGCCAAATGGTTTCAATCGGTGCGTGCCGGTCTTGAACAGCAGACCGGCCGGTCGCTCGACCAATGGGCCGAAATTGCACGGGCTTGTCCGGAACAGGCGCACCGCAAGCGCCTGTTGTGGATGAAGACACACCATGGCCTGGGCCAGAACCACGCGTCGCTGGTGCTGAACGCCGCTTTTCCGCCCGCAGCGTCGTGGTCGAACCCCGCCCTGCTGACACAGACGCTATGGTCGTCGCCGGAAAGCGCGCAATTGCTCGCGGCGGTGACCGCTGTCATCACGACCCTGCCCGAGGTGCTCGTCGGCCAGCGCAAAAGCTTTACCGCGTTCTCGCGCAAGATGCAGTTCGCCGCCGCGCGCCCGATCAAACCCGTGGGCCTGCAACTCGGCCTCGCCCTCGATCCGTCCTGCGACCCGCGCCTGACTGCGACCGGACGCGAAAGCTGGTCCGAGCGCCTGAAAAGCACGCTGCCGATCACCCGGTCCGACCAGATCGACGACAGGTTGCTGGATCTCGTCCGCCAGGCCTGGGACCGCTCGTAAAGGGGCATGCGGGGCTGTGCGTAATTTCCGGGCCTGTTGCCGGATCGCGGCTTGCCGCATCGCAAGGTCAAAAAAATGGCACGCGCGAACCTGGCGCGCAGGCTAAAGCATCAATCCGACAGACCGCGAGCAACCCATTGCGCGCTCGGCCATTGTCCCGTCACACCGCAAGCAGCAGGAATTGGCGATGTCGATAACGATTAACGGATCTCCCGCCGGGCTGCCCGACGACCCGCGCGTCTCGCTGCTCGACTTTCTGCGCGACCGGCTTCACCTGTCCGGCACGAAAAAGGGCTGCGATCAGGGGGCTTGCGGTGCCTGCACGGTGCTGGTCGACGGCGATCGCATCCTGTCCTGCCTTGCGCTGGCGGTGCAATATGACGGGCGCGAGGTTGTCACGGTCGAAGGTCTGGCGGATGGCAGCGGGCTGCATCCGTTGCAGCAGGCGTTCATCGACCATGACGGGTTCCAGTGCGGATATTGCACGCCCGGCCAGATCTGCTCGGCGATCGGCATGGCGGCAGAGGCAAAGCGCGGCGTCCCCAGCCACGTCAGCGATGACCTGACCGCCGATGTCACGCTGACCCGCGAAGAGTTGCAAGAGCGGATGAGCGGCAATTTGTGCCGCTGCGGCGCGTATAACGGCATCATCGATGCGATCGCGCAGAGTCTGCTGGCGGAGACCGCCGCATGACCCCGTTTACTTATGCGCGTGCAAGTGACGCCGCCGAAGCGCTGCGTCTGGCGACGGACAACGGGGCTGCCTATCTTGGCGGCGGCACCAACCTGGTCGACCTGATGCGCGAGACGGTGGCGGCGCCCGACCGCCTGATCGACGTATCCAACCTGTCGCGGGCGATCGAGCCGACCGCGAGCGGCGGCCTGCTGATCGGTGCGGCGGCAAAGAACACCGCCCTGGCCGCGCATCCCGCGATCCGCACGCGGTACCCGGTGCTGGCCCGCGCGATTTTGGCGGGGGCATCGGCGCAGATCAGGAATATGGCAACCGTCGGCGGCAACCTGCTGCAACGCACGCGCTGCGCCTATTTCTATGACACCGACGGATCGCGCTGCAACAAGCGCGATCCGGGTTCGGGCTGCGACGCACGCGACGGCCTCAACCGTATTCACGCGGTGCTCGGCGCGTCGTCGGCCTGCGTCGCGACCCATCCGTCGGACATGTGCGTTGCGCTTGCCGCGCTGGATACGGTGGTACACCTGCAAGGCCGGGACGGTGCACGCAGTCTGCCGTTTACCGACCTGCACCGTCTGCCGGGCGATCACCCGCAATTCGACACCGTGCTTGAACCGGGCGAACTGATCACGGCGATCGAACTGCCGCCGCTCGCCGTAGCGACGAATTCGGCATACCGGAAGGTGCGCGACCGGGCGAGCTATGCCTTTGCGCTGGTTTCGGTCGCCGCCGCGCTGAAGATCGAGGATGGCGCAATCACCGACGTGCGCATTGCGTTCGGCGGTGTCGCGCACAAGCCGTGGCGGGCGCTGACGGCAGAGGCGGCATTGCGTGGCGGCCCTGCAACCATCCCGGCCTTCGACGACGCCGCGAACGCCGAACTCGCGCAGGCCACGCCATTGCGCGACAACGCGTTCAAGATCGAACTTGTCAGACGAACCCTCGTCGCCGTGCTCGGCGATCTGTCCGGAGCCACGGCATGAGCATTGTCGACAACGCCAAGAACGCCGCGCAGGGCCTGATCCAGGGCGCGATGGCAAAGCTGGTGCCGCTTGCGCCCGACACATGGATACCGGGCGGCGAGCCCGATCCGCTGATCGCCCGCAAACACGGGTTGATCGGCACGTCGGTGTCGCGGCTCGACGGCCCGTTGAAAGTGTCGGGCGGGGCGCGTTTTGCCGCCGAAGTTCGGCTCGACACCATGGTCTATACCGCGCTCGCCTATGCCACGATCGCGCGCGGACGGATTGCAACGATCGACACCGCCGCCGCCGAGGCCGCGCCCGGTGTCGTGCTGGTGATGACGCACAGAAACGCGCCCCGGATGAACCCGCCGGGCGTCTTTGGCTCGTCGCCAACCGCCGCCGGCCCGAGCGATCTGCCGATTCTGCAGGACGACCGCATCCACTGGAACGGTCAGCCGATTGCGGCGGTGCTCGCCGAAACGCAGGAGCAGGCCGATCATGCCCGCACGCTGATCCGTGTGACGTACCAAGCGGAGCCTTCGATCACGTCGCTGGCCATGGCCAAGGCGGCCGGGGCGAAGCCAGGGGTGTTCATGGGCCAGCCGTTGCTGAACGAAATCGGCGATGCCGAGGCAGAGCTGGCCCAGGCGGCGCACAAAGTCGATCACGTCTATCGCACCCCGCGTCACAACCACAACCCGATCGAGCCCCATGCCGCGACGATCGTGTGGGAGGGCGACACGCTGACGATCCACGACACGACACAGATGGTCACGTCCGAAGCGGCGACGATCGCCGAGGTGTTCGATCTCAAGCGCGATCAGGTCCGCGTCATTTCGCCCTATGTCGGCGGCGGTTTCGGCTGCAAGGGCCTGTGGGATCACCAGATCATCGCCGCGGCCGCGGCAAAGCTGGTCCAGCGCCCGGTGCGGATCACGCTGTCCCGCGAAGGCGTCTATCGCGTGGTCGGCGGCCGGGCCCTGACCGAACAGCGCGTCGCGATCGGCGCCAGTGCCGACGGGCATTTCACCGCGATCATCCACAGCGGCACCGCAGCGATGACGCCGCACAACGCGATGCCCGAACCGTTCATCCTCGGCACGCGCGCGGGCTATGCCGCCGACAGCTTCAGGCTGTCGGTCGAGACGGTGACCATGAACACGCTCGCCAACACATTCATGCGCGCGCCGGGCGAAGCAGTCGGCACGTTCGGTCTGGAATCGGCGATCGACGAACTGGCGGTCCAACTCGGCATCGACCCGATCGAACTGCGCATTCTGAACGAGCCCGACAAGGACCCGATGTCGGGCCTGCCGTTTTCGTCGCGCCATATTGTCGAGGCGTGGCGCACGGGCGCCGAACGGTTCGGCTGGAGCCGGCGCAGCGCGGTGCCGGGTACGCGGCGCGAGGGCGAGTGGCTGATCGGCATGGGTGCCGCGACCGGCACTTATCCCTATTACCGGATGCCGGGCGCCGCCGCGCGGATCACGCTGACTCGCGAAGGGCGCGCGATCGTCGAGATTGCCGCGCACGAGATGGGCATGGGCACGTCGACCACGACCGCGATGGTCGCGGCCGAACGGCTCGGCCTGCCGATGGACCGGATCGAGGTCCGCTATGGCGATTCGATCATCCCGGGCACGATCATGGCCGGCGGATCGCAGCAGACCGCGGCGATCGGTGCGGCGGTGATCGCCGCGCACAACGCGCTGGTCGCCGAATTGCTGAAGCTGGCCGGCAACAATTCGCCGCTGGCCGGGTTGTCGGTTGACGAAGTCGGCAGCGAGGACGGCGCGCTGGTCAAGCTCGACGAGCCGGCAAAGCGCGAAAGCTATCACTCGATTCTGGAACGCGCCCGGCGCGACACGGTGGTGGTGGCAAAAGAAGCGTCACAATCGCTCGAACTGATGCACTGGTCGATGCATTCGCACAGCGCGATCTTTTGCGAAGTGCGCGTCAACGCCGTCACCGGCGAGACGCGCATCAGCCGCGTGCTCGGCGCGTTCGATTGCGGCCGCATCCTCAACGCGAAAACCGCGCGCAGCCAGTTTCGCGGCGGTATCATCATGGGCCTGGGCATGGCGCTTATGGAGGAAACCCAGTTCGACGAGCGCAACGGCCGGGTGATGAACCCCAGCCTGGCCGAATATCATGTGCCGGTGCAGATGGACGTGCCGGACATCGACGTGATCTGGACCGACATCGCCGACCCGCACACGCCGATGGGCGCGCACGGGGTCGGCGAAATCGGCATTACCGGCGTGGCGGCAGCAGTGGCAAACGCCATCTACAACGCCACCGGCAAACGTGTCCGCGACCTGCCGATCACGCTGGACAAGCTGTTGTAATCAGCCATAGGCGCGCAGAAACGCGGCGACCGCCCCCGCGACGGCGGCCTCGGGCGCCAGTTCCGGCTCTGCCCCGAACAGCATGGGATAGGTCACGCCGGTGGCCAACATGCCGTTCAGATGGACCGCAGCCATATGGGGATCGCCGCCGGGCAGAATGCCTTTCGCCATGATCGTCGCAAAATAGTCCGAGATCGCGGTCCAGCCGCGCTTTGGGCCGAGATGATAGAGCTTTGCACCCAATGCACTCTTGCCGCCCTCTGCAATCGCGGTGCGGGTGATGCACAAGTCCTGCGTGCCGGTGGTGAACGCGAGGAACGCGGCTCCGAACCGCGTGAGCACTTTGGCAACGTCCGGATCGTCGGGGTCCAGCAAGTCCAGCAGAGCCTCTCCCTGTTCTTCCACGGCGGCGATCATAGCCTCGGCAAACAGGTCCTCTTTCGACGGGAAATAGCTGTAAAGCGTGGCTTTTGATCCGCCAACCCGCGCAGAGATCTGCGCCATGCTGGCCCGTTCATATCCCACCTCCTGGAACACGGCGATCGCGGCGTCGAGGATCGCCTGCCGGCGACTGTCGGTTTTCAACCTCATCCTGGCCTCTGAAATTCTTTTCTATACCGTACTGTACGGTTTTTGCTTGACGACGCAAGCGAAATAGATAACTGAACCGTTCAGTATGGTTTAAAGGGGTCATACAATGAGTCGATCCTCCTCGCGTTTGGTGTGGCTCGCACTGGCGGTTCTGCCCCTGGCAGCAACGACAGGACCGCATGCCGCCACACCCGCCTTGGGCGCCGCGCCCCCCCCACCCCCGGCGCCCAAGGCACCCCAGTCGTTCGCAAGCACGCAAAGCCTGGCCGCACCGGCAGGGCAATGGCCGGCCGACGATTGGTGGCAAGGCTATGGCGATGCGCAACTGGCGGCACTGATCCGCGAAGGGCTGGCCGGGGCGACCGACTTGCGCGTGGCGCAGGCGCGCTATGCGGCGGCAGCGGCGGCGGCGGGCGAATCCCGATCCGCGCTGCTGCCCTCGCTCGACGCCAACGGCAACGTCGGGTTTGCCAAGCAGAGCTACAACTATCTGTTCCCCGCGGCCTTCGCGCCGAAAGGCTGGCAACAGACCGGGACCGGTTCGCTCGGGCTCAATTGGGACATCGACTTGTGGGGCAAGAACCGCGCCAGCCTGGCCGCCGCCCGCGCCGACCAGCGTGCGGCGGGGGCAGAGGCGGCGCAGGCGCGTCTGGCTGTGTCCACCGGGATCGCCGCGGCCTATGCCGATCTGGCCGATCTTTATGCCGAACATGATGCCGCCGTCGAAGCGCTCAAGGTCCGCACCCAGACGCTGGCGCTCATGACCCAGCGGCAAGGCCAGGGGCTGGAGAACGCGGGTGCTGTCGCCCGCGAACGGTCGAAACGCGACACCGCACAAGGCGACCTTGACGCGCTCGACGAGCAGTTGACGCTGGCCCGGCATCGCATCGCCGCGCTGATGGGGGCGGGGCCCGACCGTGGCCTGACGATCGCCCGCCCGGCGGCGGGTGCGCTGACCAGCGCGGGCCTGCCCGCCGATATTCCCGCGCAATTGCTCGGCCGCCGTCCCGATGTCGTCGCCGCGCGCGCCACCGCAGAGGCGGCCGCCGATCGCATCCGCGTCGCCCACGCCGCGTTCTATCCCGACATCAATCTGTCCGGCCTGATCGGCCTGCAATCGCTGGGACTGGCAAATCTGTTCAAATCGGGATCGGATTATGGCTCGGTCGGCCCGGCGATCAGCCTGCCGATCTTTGACGGCGGCCGGTTGCGCGCGCGCAAGGACAGCGCAGAGGCCCGGTATGCCGAGGCTGTCGCACAGTATGACGGCACGCTGGTGGCGGCCCTGCACGACATCGCCGATGCCGTCACCAGCCGCAGCCAGTTGACCCGGCGCCTGGCCGATGCCCAGGCCGCGCAGGACGCCGCACGCGCCGCCTGGGACGTGGCGAACAATCGCTATCGCGGCGGTCTTGCCACCGCGCTCGACGTGCTCGACGCCGAAGACATCCTGATCACCGCCCGCCGCACCACGGCCGATCTGCAAGCCCGCGCCTTTACCCTCGACGTCGCGCTGGTGCGCGCGCTGGGCGGCGGCTTTCACGCCTGAAGGGAATCCCCGATGACGACCATCACCCGTATCGAAGACCATCACGTGCCAGCCGTCGACTTGCCGTTCGAGAGGGTCCCGGAACCCACGCCTGTCGCCGACCTGTCGGCCCGGCGCAAAGGGCTGTTCATCAGACTGGGTGCGGGCATCGCCCTCGCCGCGCTGGCCTATGGTGCGTATGACGCGCTCGTTGCCGCGCGTCATGTGACCACCGACAACGCCTATGTCGGCGCCGACATGGCGCAAGTGACGCCGCTGGTCGGGGCGCCGGTGCGCGAAGTGCTGGTGGAAGATTCGCAGATGGTCAAAAAGGGCGATGTGCTGGTCCGGCTGGACGACACCGACGCGCGCATCGCACTGGACAAGGCCGAGGCGGATCTGGCCCAGACCGAGCGCCGGGTGCGCGGCCTGTCGGCGACCGATGCCGGGCTCGACGCGCAGATCGCCGCCCGCGCCGCCGACCAGGCGCGCGCCGCAGCCGGGGTGGTGAGCGCGCAGGCCGATTTCGACAAGGCCGCGATCGATCTGAAACGCCGCGAAGCGCTGGCCGCATCGGGATCGGTGTCGGGCGAGGAGCTGACGCTTGCGCGCAACGCACAGGCCACCGCAGCGGCCAATCTGCACAGCGCGCAGGCACAAGTGGCGCTGGCCGCAGCCAACCGCACCGCCGCCGTCGGCACCCGCGATGCCAGCCATGTGATGATCGCCAACACCTCGGTCGACACCAATCCCGAAGTGCTGGCCGCGCGCGCGACCCGCGATCAGGCCCGCGTCGATCTCGATCGCATGGTGCTGCGCGCGCCGTTCGATGGTGTGGTCAGCCATCGCCAGGTCCAGGTCGGCCAGCGCGTGCAGGCGGGCCAGTCGCTGATGGTGGTGGTGCCCGACAAGTCGCTGTACGTCGATGCCAATTACAAGGAAGGGCAACTGGCCAAAGTCCACCCAGGCCAGACCGCCACCCTGACCAGCGATCTGTACGGCAGCACGGTCGTCTATCATGGCCGGGTGGTGGGCTTTTCCGGGGGCACCGGCGCGGCCTTTGCCGTGGTGCCGGCGCAGAATGCGACGGGCAACTGGATCAAGGTGGTGCAACGCCTGCCGGTGCGCATCGCGCTTGATCGCGAGGAACTGACCGAACATCCGTTGCGCGTCGGCCTGTCGATGAACGCCGATATCGCAGTTGCCCCGTGACGGCCGCTGCCCCGGCCCAGCGGCCACTCACGGGCGGGTATCTCTGGCTGGCAGTGCTGGCGATCGCGCTCGGCAATTTTCTGGTGGTGCTCGACAGCACGATCACCAACGTGTCGGTGCCGACCATTTCCGGTGCGCTGGGCGTGTCCAGTTCGCAAGGCAGTTGGGTGATCACCTCGTATGCCGTGGCAGAAGCGATTACCGTGCCGCTGACCGGCTGGCTGGCCAGCCGCTTTGGCGCGCAGCGGGTGTTCATCGCCTGTTACTTTGGTTTTGCGACGCTATCGCTGATCTGCGGGCTGTCGAATTCGCTGGCCATGTTGATCATGTGCCGCGTCGGTCTGGGCCTGTGCGGTGGGCCGATCATGCCCTTGGCGCAGACGTTGATTTTGCGTTTGCTACCGCCCGAAAAAAAGACTTTGGGCACAGTGATCTATGCCATGACCACGCTGATAGGCCCTGCGGCCGGGCCGGTGCTGGGCGGCATCTTGTGCGACAATGTCGGCTGGTCATCGATCTTTTTCATCGGCGTGCCGGTGGCACTGGCCGGCGGCGTGACTTTGCTGATCCTGCTGCGCGGACGCCACGATGCCATGGTCAAATCGCCGATCGATACCGTCGGGCTGGCCATGCTGGTGGTGTGGGTCGGCGCATTGCAGATCCTGCTGGATGAAGGGCGCGACCACGACTGGTTCGCATCGCTTGAAATCCGCTGCCTGGCGGTGATCGCGGTGATCGGCTTTATCAGCTTTGTTTGCTGGGAAATGACCGATCGCAAGCCGATTGTCGATTTGCGGGTGTTTCGGCATCGTGGCTTTGTTGCCGCGTCCCTGACTTATGCGATGGGGTTCGGCGCATTCTTCGCCAATATCGTCCTGCTGCCGCTGTGGTTGCAGCAAAACCTTGGCTACACCGCCACCTGGGCAGGCTATTCCACCGGCATGCTGGCCATTTTCGCGATCCTGTCTGCGCCGATCATCGGCAAGCTGGCGGAAAAATACGACCCACGCCTGATCATCTTTTGCGGGGTTATGGGGATGGCGGCGACAGCAGCCTTGCGCATGGGATTCAGCACCGATGTCACGTTCTGGCAACTCGCGGTTCCTACCTTGCTGACCGGCCCGTTCATGGTGATGTTCTTTGTGCCCACCACCGGCCTCGCGATAGCCAGCGTGGCGCCGGGCGAAGAAGCCAATGCCGCCGGGGTTTCCAACTTCATGCGCACGGTCACCGGCGCCTTTGCCACATCGCTGGTGCAGACCGTTTGGGCCAACGATGCCAGGCGCACCCAGACCGCGCTGGCCGGCGCGATGCCGATGGGTACTTCCACCATCGACACCCTGATGAACGGCGGGCAAAGCCATGACAGTGCCGTCTCCATCCTCGACAACATGGTGCAGACACAAAGCGTTATGTTGGCGACAGTCCACGTGTTCGGGATCATCGCCGCCTGTTCGGCCTTTGCGGCCATGCTGATCTGGCTGGCGCCCAGACCGGAAGGACCGATCGACACCAGCGGCGGGCATTGATTGATCCTGATCCAGGCCCCATTTGCACAACCTTGAAGACAGCCCGGGCCACCATGAACCTCAACGATTTTTCCCATTTCGCCGCCGTCGCCCAGCACGGCGGCTTTACCGCAGCCGCCCGTGCCATCGGCGTCGACAAGGCAAAGCTCAGCCGCAGCGTGGCGACGCTTGAAGACACGCTTGGCGTGCGGTTGCTCAACCGGTCGACCCGCAGCGTGTCGCTGACCGATGCCGGCCAACGGTTTTACCAGGGCTGCCAGACCGTTCTGGGCAGCGCCCGCGCGGCGTTTGAAAGCGTCGCCGAATTGCAAAAAGAGCCGGCGGGCACCGTGCGGCTGGGATGCAGCGTGGTGGCCGCGCAGAACTACCTCGCCCCGATCCTGCCGCGCTATCTGGCCGATCATCCCAAAGTGACGGTGATCATCGAACACGGCGATCGGTGGATCAATCCGCTTGAACATGACCTTGACCTGGCGCTGACGACGCGGGTCGAGGAATTGCCGGGATCGAGCCTGGTGGCGCGCGAAATTGCCAGAGTGCGCCGCATTCTGGTGGCCGGGGCGGCGCTGGCACCGACCAGTGCGGCAATGAGTCATCCGCAGGATCTGACCGGACTGCCGCTGATTGCGCGCAGCGACGACTTGCACGACCACGATGTGCGCTGGGTGCTGGCACCGGGTGCACATACTGCGGACGATCCGCAGACCTACCGGCTCGGTGGAACGCCACGGCTGGTGACCAACGATCTCAGCGTGCAGATGGCGGCGGCGGTGGCCGGCATCGGCATTGCCCTGATTCCCGAAATCATGGCCGCCCCCGCGCTGGCCGATGGCAGCCTGCATCATGTCCTGCCCGATTGGTCGACGCCCGAATTCAGCTTGCACCTCGTCTATCCGCTGCCGCGCGGCATCCTGCCTTCGGTGCGCAGCTTCATCGATTTCCTGACCGCAAATCTGTGGCAAAATGACCTCAGGTGACTGTGAATACGGTTTCAATTGACATCAAACTGACAACAATCTGTCACAATTCCGACCACTTATCCCGCGTCCCCCGCACGCCCATCTGCGTCCTGTTCCGATCGGCATCCCCCCAACCGCTGCGCCGTAGCGCAGCCGCCGGTCCGGAAAAGCAGGAGGACGTAAAAATGAAAAAGATTGCACTCGTGGCCGTTGCGGCTGCGGCATTTGCTGCGACTTCGGCACACGCCGACACCTTTTCCGGCCCGTCGGTCGGTGTGCAGGGCGGCTGGGAAGAAAACAGCGTCAACAACCCGACCACCGCGGCCGGCCCGACCTCGGTCCATGCCAAGGGCGACACCGGCACGATCGGCGTGTTCGCCGGCTATGACTACAAGCTGACCCCGAACGTCGTGGTTGGCGCGCAGGCCGAACTCAATTTCCCGGTCACCGCGCATTTCGGCGACGGCGTGACCACGATCGATCCCAAGCGGTCGATCGATCTGTCGCTGCGCGCCGGCTATCTGCTCGATCAGAAGACGCTGGCCTATGTCCGCGCCGGTTACGCCAACCAGCGCGACAGCGTCGCTATCCCGACGACCTATGTCTCGGGCAGCCAGAACGGCTGGCTGCTGGGTGCCGGCCTCGAACGCGCGGTGACGAAGAATGTCACCGGTCGCATCGAATACCGTTACACCGACCTGAGCGAAGGCAATGGCAAGTGGGACCGTCACCAGGTGCTGGCAGGCGTCGCCTACCACTTCTGATAGACCCAGGTTCCTGACGAAGGCCCGGTCGTCACCGCGACCGGGCCTTTGCTATGCAAGCGCACTCGCCCTGGCACTGGCATACGCGCAACACTTGACGAACGTCCTAAAAAGCGGAAGCTGTATTTCGTTGAATATAGATCGTTCCAGGGGTCGGCAAACCTCGTACAACCGGGCTGCCGACTGTGCTTTCGCGAGGATTGCCGACCAGATGGCCCGTTTCCGACTTGTGCTTGCCTTGCCTGCCGCCGCGCTGATTGCAGCAGCGCCCGCACCAAGAGCCATCGACCTGCCCGGCGATCACCTTCACCCGGAAAGCGTTTCGATCACGCCCGATGGCACTGCCTATGTCGGCAGCATGTTTGGCGGCGTGCTCAAGGTCGATCTCAAGACTGGTGCAATCACGCGGTGGATCGCCCCCGGTGCCTATGGCAGCGGGGCGTTGTTTGGCGTGCTGGCCGATCGGCGTCACGGGATCTTGTGGACGTGCACCAACGACTTTCCCGGCACCGCCCTCAGCGTGGCGGGGGCCGACCCCGGCCACTGGCTCAAGGGGTTTGACCTCGCGACCGGGGCAGGCCGGGTGAGCCTGAAGTTGCCGGGGGACAAGCCGGTGTGCAATGACATGGCGGTGGGCAACGATGGCTCGGTCTATGTCACCGACACGGGTCAGCCCCGCATCCTGCGCTGGCGCCCAGGGTTCAAGGAGTTGGAAATCTGGCTCGAAGATCCCGGTTTTAACCCACCGGGCAAAGTCGGTGGGCTGGACGGCATTGCGCTGAGCGGTGATGGGGCGCTGTATGTCAACAACGTCCGCTCGGGCGCGCTCTATCGCGTTGCGATCGGACCGGACGGCAAACCGGGCAAAGTCACATCGCTCACGCTCTCGCGCCCGTTGGCCGGCCCGGACGGGATGCGACCGCTTGGGGGCGAGGACTTCCTGCTGGCAGAGGGCAAAGGCACGATCTCGCGCTTCACTGTGGTCGGCGGCCGCGCCGAGATCACCACGCTTGCCACCGGCATCAACCAGCCCACCGGCGTCGACACGGCGCTGGGCAGTGGATGGTATGTGCAGGGGCAATTGTCGGCTATCTTTCGCCCTGCGGATTCGAAGGCCGAACTGCCGTTTCGTCTTACACCGGTTGCGCTCAACCGGTGATTTTCAAAAGGCCGCTCGTTATGTCCCCGTTGCGTACGATGTTCTTTGCTGTACCGGTCCTGCTGGCTGGCAGCGTGATCCTCAAATCAGCCTATGCTGCGCCTGACGCCACGACCTGCCCCACGGACAATGGCGGCCTGACGCTGCCGCCCGGCTTCTGCGCCACGGTGTTTGCCGACAATCTTGGCCATACCCGGCACCTGGCGGTGGCGGCGGATGGCACGGTCTATGTCAACACCTGGTCGGGCCGGTATTTCCGCAACGCGCCGCCTGCGCCCGGCGGGGGCTTTATCGTCGCGCTCAAGGACCGCGACGGCGATGGCGTGGCGGACAGCACGGAACGGTTTGGACCGAGCGAGGCCGGCGGCGGGCATGGCGGCACCGGTGTCGCGCTATGGCACGGTGGGCTTTACGTCGAAGAGACGGACAAGATCGTCCGGTACCCGCTGACCGCGGGACAGCTTGCCCCGACCGGTGCGCCGACCACGGTTTTGTCGGGCATGCCGCTGACCGGCGACCACCCGATGCATCCCTTTGCCATCACAGCCGACGGCACGCTGCTGGTCAATTCGGGTTCGGCCACCAACACTTGCGAAAGCCCCAACCGCCAGCCGGGCGCCAAAGGCGCGGTGCCCTGCGTCGAACAGCAGACCCGTGCCGGACTCTGGGCCTATCGCGCGGACAGGACGAACCAGGTGTTTTCGCCCGCCGAACGCTGGGCCACCGGCATTCGCAACACCGGCGGCATCAGTTTCGACAGCAGCGGCCGGGTGTACGGCGTCCAGCATGGCCGCGACCAGTTGAGCCAGAACTGGCCCGCGCTCTATACCACCGAACAGGGCGTCGAACGGCCCGCGGAAATCCTCTATGCGCCATTCAAGGGCGCGGATTATGGCTGGCCGACGTGTTATTACGACGGCATCCAGGGCCGCCATGTGCTGGCCCCCGAATATGGCGGCGACGGCGGCAAGACGCAGGGGATCTGTGCCAGGGCAACGCCCCCCGTGGCGGCATTCCCGGCGCATTGGGCGCCCAATGACATGACGATCTACACAGGCAGCGCTTTCCCCGCCGCCTATGCCCAAGGCGCGTTCATCGCCTTCCATGGCTCATGGAACCGCGCGCCCGCCCCGCAAGATGGCTATCTCGTCGCCTTTCAACCGCTGAAGGACGGCAAACCGGCGGGGCACTGGATCCGTTTCGCCGATGGCTTTGCCGGTGCCTACAAGGAGCCGGGTCGCGCGCTGCATCGTCCCGCCGGTCTGGCCGTGGGCCCGGATGGCGCGCTTTATATCGCCGATGACGTGCGCGGACGGATCTGGCGGGTCACCTACCATGGCTCGGCCGACGCCGCGCTGACCCCGGCACCCACAGCCGCAATGGCACCGGCCGAGACGGCCAGGGCCTCCGCCACCGCGCTGCCGCCGGGCGTGACCGCGCAGCAAGTCGCACTGGGCCGTGCCATCTATCGCGGAGAAGCCAAGGGCGGCACGTGCGCCGGCTGCCACGGGTCGGACGGGCGTGGCAGCATGGCCGGTGCTTCGCTGGTCGGGCCGACATACTTGTGGAGCGACGGTTCGGTCGATGGCCTGGCCAAAACCATCACCAGCGGTGTCAGCCAACCCAAAAAGGCCAGCGGCGCCATGCCTGCGATGGGCGGCGTTGCGCTCTCGCCCGACGAAGTCAGGGCGCTTGCCGGCTATGTCTGGACGCTGGGGCACACCGGTTAAGGACACCCCCCGCCCGGGACGACGATCCCGCTGCCCGATCGTCCATTGTTTGATAACCATTGCGACCTAACCCTTGGGGAATGCGCGTGGTCAGGTCCAACAGAGTCTCGCCCAGCCTGCGGTCGAATGACCGGGGCAGGGCAAGCCTCGCATGGCGGATCGGGCGGCCTGTCCGGGTCATCCCGGCACTGTTTCTGGCGGCGCACGGCCTGTTGCCGCATGTGCTGGCGCGCCACGCAGCGCTTGTTTCGCTGGGGTTCCTCATTCTTGCGCCGCTTTTGGCGGGTGCCGCGTGTCTGGGGCGCAGCCTTGGCCGTGGTGCGCAAGGCTGGCGGATGCTCGCCCTGTCCATGGCGCTTTGGGCAGGCGGCATGGCTGCAAACGTGCCGGCGGCGCCGGCGCCGGGCAGTTCGTCGGGCGAGTCCAGTCTGAGCATGTTGCTCTTTGTGCTTTATGGCGTGCCGATCATCTTCATTGCCGCCAGTCCCCGGCACGAGGCATGGTCGGTGCGCCTGGTCGATGCCGCACTGGCGCTGGCCCTGGGCATGTTGTTTTTCGTCTATACTTTCGCCGTTCCGGCAATGGCGGGCACCAACCCTTTGGGCGAAGCCAGCCTGCGCCTGATGTTCGATATCGAAAACCTGTTCATCGCCGGTTTCGCGCTTTTGCGGTTCAGCACCAGCCACGCCCGGGCCGAGCGCGATATGTTCGGCGCGGTGACAGTCTTTGCCTTTCTGTACATGGTCACGGCCGGGTACATGAACCATATGCAGGCCGACAGCGATTACGGCGGCCCGGTCGATCTGGTCATCGATCTGCCGTTCCTGGCCCTGTTGGCGTTGGCCATGGCGCGACCACGCCGCGCGGATGATGCGTATCATGCGCCGCCTGGCCGGGACAGATTTGTCCAGGCGATCAGCCCGCTGATGCTGCCGGTCACGTTGCTGGTGGTGTCGGCGGCACTGCTTGGTGCGCATTCCGCCTGGGCGGTTGCCGGGTTCGCCACGGCAACGCTGGTCTATGGCGCCCGCAATGTCCTGGCGCACATGCGCAATCTGGCAGAGCGCGACCGGCTGGAGCGTCTGGCGCAGATCGACGGATTGACCGGCCTGCCAAACCGGCGCTGCTTCGACGAAACATTGCAGCGCGAATGGTCGCGCGGGCGTCGGGCGGGAACCGGCATGGCGCTGCTGATGATCGACATCGATCACTTCAAACTGCTTAACGATACGCTTGGCCATTCCGAAGGCGATCGACGGCTGCGCGATGTGGCCGTGCAGATTTCGCGCTGTGCGACCCGGGCCACCGATCTGGTCGCACGCTATGGCGGAGAAGAGTTTGTCGCGATCCTGCCTTCGAGCGATGCGTGGCACGCCAGCCAGTTGGCCGAAATCATGCGGGCCAGCGTTTTCAACCTTGACCTGCCGTCCCCGTCGCAGGCGCGGCGCATAACCGTCAGCATCGGCGTTGCGCATATCGCGCGGATCAACGAGGACGACCCGGAACACCTGCTCGCCGCAGCCGACGCGGCCCTGTACGAAGCCAAGCGCAGCGGGCGCAACGCCGTTCGTACCAGCGGTCAGGCCAAGGGTCTTTCCGACCTGGATTGAGGCGCCGCGATTGCCCA
>Ga0116227_10005372_pt1 | contig 27025 bp, 29 predicted proteins | sample S1TSphgellanicum_FD_89693 | JGI IMG/M metagenome (GOLD analysis project Ga0116227, IMG submission 89693) | Host-associated microbial communities from peat moss isolated from Minnesota, USA - S1T2_Fb - Sphagnum magellanicum MG | ecosystem: Host-associated > Plants > Peat moss > Unclassified...
CACAAGGTCACGATCATCCCGCGCGGCATGGCGCTCGGCATCACGTGGTCGCTGCCCGATGAAGACCGGCACTCGATCACCAAGAACGAGTTGCTGGCGCAGATCACGATGGCGCTCTCGGGCCGCATCTCCGAGGAGATCAAGTTCGGCGACGTCACGACCGGCGCGTCCAACGACTTCGAGAAGGCCACCTCGCTCGCGCGCCGGATGGTGACGCAGTACGGCATGTCCGATACGCTCGGCCCGATCCAGTACGGCCGCGGCAACCATCAGGTCTTCCTCGGCCGCGATTTCGGCGAAGACCGCAATTACTCCGAGGAAATTGCGGGTAAGATCGACGCTGAGGTGCGGAAGATCATCGAAACCTGTTACGACGACGCGCGCAAGCTGCTCAAGGACAACTGGCACAAGGTCGACCGCATGGTCGCCTCGCTGCTCGAGCACGAGACGGTCGATACGGACGAAGTGCTGGCGATTCTGGCCGACCTCCCGTATCCGGCCAGCAAAGCCGAGGACGCGCCGCAACTGCCCATCGCCGCGGCCACGGTGCACGAACCCGAACCGCAGCGGGCCGAAAAACCGAAGCGAGTCCCGCCGAACATCTCGCCGGAACCGGCGTAGCCGCGCAGGTGATGATCGGCAGCCGGCTCCGGGCGAGTGCGCTCGGAGCCGTTCTCATCCTCGGCGCATCGGCAGCGCCCGCCCCGGCGGCCACCGGCGACCTGCCCGACCTCGGCCCGAACGTGACCGTCGGGCGCCTGCCGTCCGGCGGCACGGTGATCGTCGATCCGTCCCAGGGTGCGCCGGTCGCGGCCGTCGAGCTCTGGTACCGGGCGCCCTCGACCGGCTTCGGCGCCAAGCCCCTGCCCGCGCTCGCGCGCTTGGCCGCCCAGGTCGTGGCCGCCTCGAAACCGATCGTCGGCGACCCGCTGGGCAAGGCCGTGGCCGACGCCGGCGGCCGTCTGTCGATCACGGTCTACAGCGACTCGGTCTCGATCTCGGCCGTCGTCCCCGCGGCCGCGGCGCACGCGATCGTCAAGTCGATGACGACCGCCTTCTTCGCGCCGGTCGTCACCGATGCGGGCTTCGCGGAAGCGCAGCGCGACGTCGAACAAGAAGCCCTGATCTCGAACTACGATGCTGAGACGGTCGTGCGCGACGCGGTCTTCGGACAGCTCTTCACCGACGGTCCGCAGCACTACCCGCCGCTGGGCGTGCCCAAGGACGTCTCCGCCATCGCCCTGGCCGACGTGAAAGCGTTCGCGACCCGCGCGTTCAGAGCGCAGAACGCCACCTTGGTCGTCAGCGGAGCGATCGATGCCGGGATCGCCGGCGCCGCCGTCGCGGGCCGGCCGCCCCAGGGCGGCGAGGCCGACCCCGAGGCGCCCGCGATCGGAACGCTGGCGACCGCGATCGAGCCGGTCACCAAGACCTTCGTCCAACCGTCGGGCGGGTACGGTTGGGTCGGCCCCTCGATTGCGAACACGCGCGAGGCCACGGCGATGGACTTCATTGCCGACTATCTCTTTCGCAGCGACGACGCGCGCAGCGACGACGGCGTCGTCGTGAAGGAAGTCGAGCAACAGCAGCCGGACTCGCTCGTGATCGGGCAGTTCATCACCCTGCACGACCCGGGGGTCATGTTCGTGGCCTTCGAGGGCCAAGACGAACCCGGCCTCCGCGGGCTCGTCGACGACGGCTTCGCCCTGGTCCGCAAACCGATGGAGCCGCGAGCCTTCGCCAGCGCCCTGGACGCCTTCAAATACCACTTGCTGAGCGATCTTCAGACGCCGGCCGAGAAGGCCGACAACTTCGGCTGGTACAGCGTCGAAGGCGCTGCCGATTACGCGCCCGGCGCCAGCGGCGAGGCCGGACGCTACTTCCAGGCGGCCAGTTCGCTGACGCCGGAATTCGTGGCCGAGGTCGCGGAGAAATACCTCGGAAAGCCGCCTGTGGTCGTCACCTTGGCGCCCGACGCATCCAAAGGGAAGGCCAAGTCCTGATGAAATCCGCGCTCGCTCTCGCGGTCGCGCTGACGCTGGGGGGGAGCGCCGCCTCGAGCGCGGCGGTGCCCTCACCGCAGCCCCGCTATCCGCAAGCGTTCGCGACCGACCTGGGCGTCACGCAGCTGATCGGGGAAACCGACGCCGACGCGCCGGTCAGCGGCGTTCAGATCTTCGTGGCCGCCGGCTTGGACCGCGAATCGGCCTCGAACAACGGCGTCTCGGCGCTGGTGGCCGAGTCGATCTTGCGGACGCCCGTCAGCACCGGACCCGATCCCGCCGACACCTTACCGCTGCGGGATGCGATCGAGTCCTCCGGGGGCAGCCTGACGTATACCGTCGACGGTCGCTCCGTCCACTACTACCTCGAAGGGCGTTCCGAAAATCTGGCGGCCCTGGTCGGGCTCTTCGGCAAGGCGTTGGCCGCGCCCGATTTCTCACCCGCCACCTTGGCCGCCGCCCGCAAAGCGCTGCTGGCGCGGGTCGGCGAGTTCGAAGGCAACGCGCTCTCCGTCGGCATTCAGATGTTCCGGCGCTCGTACTATACGACGGGTGCGGGCGCCCCGGCGCTCGGCACGGCGGCGACCTTGACCCGGCTCTCGCGAAGCGACGTGATGGAGTTCTATCGCGCGACGTACCGGCGCGCCGCGGTCAGGTCGAGCGCGGTCGGAAAGCTGGCGCCGCAATTGGGCGATGCGCTGAAGACCCTCGCGATGGGCTTGGGCGACGGTCCGGTCAGCGCCGTCGTCGAGCACGCGCGACCGATTCCCGGCCAGGCCCCCCGGATCATCGCGCACCGCGACGTCTCGGCTCCCTGGGTCGTGGTCGGCTTCGCGGCGCCCGCGCCCAACAGCCGTGACTTCGGCGCGATGCTGGTGCTCGAGTCGCTGCTCTCCGACGCCTTCGAGCGCAATAGCGCGACGACGCTCGGATTTCTCGAGAAGTCGGTCGGCGCGTTCTACCTCTACGACTCGACGCCCGCGAGCCTGGTCGTCTACGTGAACGGCACGCAAGTCGACCCGACCCTGGCCCTGCGCGAGGTGCTGGTCGTGTCCCGCACGCTTTCGACCAAACCCCTCGGCGCGACCGCGCTGCACCATTTCAAGACGGCCGCCGAAGGACAGTTCATCACGGACTCCGTCAGCCTCTCGGACCGCGCGTATTTGCTCGGAACGTTCGCTGCGCAGGGCCTCGGCTCCGATTCGATCAACGCGGCCCTCTCGGCCTTGGAAGCGACGACCGCCGTCGACGTCCAGCGCGTTGCCAAGACCTACCTGCAACGCTACATCGTGGCGCTCGTGCTGCCGCGCCAAACCGACGGGAACTGATTTCTCGACCGCGCTCGTTCACGACTACTTCAATCAGCGCGGCGGCGCGGAGCGGGTCTTCCGCCACGTCGCCGACCTCTACCCGCGAGCTCCGGTCTACACGGCCCTCTACGACGCGAAGACGACCGGCGACTTGGTCGCGCGCGAGCGCGTGCACACGTCGTTCTTGCAAGCGTTGCCCGGCGCGTCGCGCTACTTTCGCTACCTCGCGCCGTTCTATCCGGCCGCCTTCGAAGCGTTCGATCTCTCGGCGTACGATCTGATCGTCAGCACGACGTCGTCGTGGTCCAAGGGCGTGCGCTTTCGGCCCGATGCGACGCACGTCTGTTACATCCACACCGTGAGCCGGTTCGCCTTCGCCTACGACCAGTACGTCGGCGGTTTGACGTCGCTCGCGTTCGCGCGGCCCGTGGTCGGCGCGCTCGTCGCGTGGGACCGCAAAGCGGCGAAGCGCCCGACGGCGTTCATCGCCAACTCGCATAACGTCGCCGCGCGGGTCAAGCAGTATTACGGCCGCGACGCGGCCGTCGCGCACTGCCCGGTCGATATCGACCGGTTCGCGGTCGGCAGCGGCGCCGGCGATTATTTTCTCGTCGTCTCGCGCTTGCTTCCATACAAGCGGGTCGATCTCGCGATCGAAGCGGCGCGGCTGGCGGGCCGGCGTTTGCTGATCGTGGGGTCGGGGCCCGCGGAGCGCGCGCTCAAAGCCCAGGCCGCCGGCACGCGGACCGAGTTCTTGGGCAGCGTTTCCGATGCCGAATTGCGCGGCATCATGGGTGAGGCGCGGGCCGTGATCTTGCCGGGTGAAGAAGACTACGGCTTGGTGCCGCTCGAAGCCAATGCGTCGGGCCGCCCGGCGCTGGCCTACGGCCGCGGCGGCGCGCTCGAAACGATTCGCCCCGGCATCACGGGCGAGCACTTCGGCGACGCGACGCCCGACTCGCTGGCCGCGACCTTGCGCGCCTTCGATGCCGACCGGTACGACCCCGCGGTCTTGCGGGCGCACGCCGAATCGTTCGGTCCTGAACCTTTCAAACGGCGCTTCGCCGAACTGGTCGGCGAGATCGTGCGCTCAGGCGCCGCGTCCCGCGACTTCGGCTAGGAGTTCGAGCGTCGCGCGAGCCGCGGCCGAGCGGTCGGCGAACGCGAAACGCGCGGTTCCGCGGGCACGCAACGCCGCGAGCGCCGCGGGATCGTCGAGCAAGGTTCGGATCGCTCGCGCCCAGCCCTCGGCATCGCGCGGATCGAGTAAGAGCGCGGCACCGCCGGTCGCTTCGGGCAACGCCGACGCGTCGCTTGCGATCACGGCCGCACCGCACGCCATCGCCTCGATCGCGACCAGCCCGAAGCCTTCGGCGAGCGAGGGCACGAGCACGAGCGCGGCTTTGCGGTAGAGCGCGCGCAGGAGCAGATCGCCGGCGGCGATCTCGCCCGCCGGCACGCGCCGTTTGCGGGCGAAGGCCCGATCGGCCGCGGAGAGTTCGCCGGCGATCACCAGCAATTCGCCCGGCGCGCGCAGCGCGCGCGCGGCGGCTTCGAGCGCGGTCCGCGCGTTCTTGCGCGGTTCGCGCACGCCGACCAGCAGCACGATGCGGGCGCCGGCGAGCGGTTCGGGCAGTTGGTCGCCCGAGGCCGGGAACCAGAACGGATCGGGAGCGGGGCGGACGACGGCGATGGCGGCGGGGTCGAGACGCAGTTCGCGCGCGAGTTCGCCGCGGCTCCATTCGGAGTCGGTGACGATGCGGGCCGCGAGGCGCGCGGCGCGGCGGATCGGCGACTGTTCGCGCCAGCGCGCGACCGGTTCGACGTGCGGCTCGGTGAAGGCGAACGCGTCGTGCATCGTGACCACTGCCGGCGCGTCGCAGGGAAAACGCATGCCGTTGAACGGAAACCAAACCGCGTCGTAGCGCCGTTTGCGGCGCGCGCCGGCGCTCCCGCCGACGCCCGCGCCGGGAAATTCGCGGGCGGCCGCGCCGGCGTCCGCTTCGCGGTCGATCAGTAACGTCAGGTCGACGTCGGGCCTGGCCAACGCCGCCCGCACGACGCCGCGCGCGATGCGGCCCATCCCGCGCCGGTCCTGTGCGAGGTTCGCGGCGTCGACCGCGAGGCGCAGGCGCGCCGCGCCGCCACCCTCACTTGACATGAAAGACGAAAAACGGAACGATCCCGATCAAGTTGAAGAGCGCGTGCGTCGTCACGCTCGCCCAGTAACAGCGCGTCAACGCGTAGACGTACGCCAGCACGAACCCGCCGAGTGCGAGCGGCACCGCGACCGTGAGGAGTTGCGCGAGCGACGCGCTGTGAACGAGACCGAAGAGCACGCTACTGGCGATCGCGGCCGCCCCGATCGAAAGGTAGCGGGTCAACGCATTGAAGATGAAGATGCGGAAAGCCAGCTCCTCGAGCAGCGGCGCCAGCACGCACGCGACGGCGAAGAACACGGTCTTCTCGCCGGGCGTCTTCATCTGCTGCATCAGCGCGACGGCCGTTTCGGTATCCTGACGGTGCGTGAGCGCGCTGATAACGGTGCCGGCCAAACTGACCGCGACGGTCATGACGATCGCGCCGGCCACCGCGATTCCGAGGTCGCGCGACGTGGGCTTGCGGAAACCGAGATCGCGCAGCGACGTTTTCGATAGCCAGGGGAGCAACCACAAGAGGTAAGCGCCGAGCGGCAAGTAGATGACGACTTGCGCGATCAAGGTCTGGTCGGCCGAGAGCACGGGGTGCCGCGTGTCGATCGACCCGGCGGCCATTTCTACGACGACGTAGGCGACCTGCGAGACGACGGCGATGACGATCGCGCCGACGATGCACAGCAGGGTGAGCGGAAGGTTCCACGCCTCACGGGGCCAGGCGATCGGCGAGGGCGCCGAAAGCGCCCAGGTCGAGTTGTTCCGCACGAATCTCCGAATCGATTTCGAGTGTGCCGAGCGCCGCTTGCGTGCGCTCGCGCTCGATACCAAGTGCCAGTAATAGACTGTTGGCAAGCGTCTTGCGGCGGTACGCGAACGCGGCGCGCACGACCTGCAGGAAGAAGCCGCGGTCGCGTACCGCGACCGGCGGCGTCGCGTGCCGCTCCAGAACGACGACGGCGCTGTCGACCTTGGGGCGCGGGTAGAACGCGCCCGGGCCGAGCACGAAAGCGCGCGTCACGGAGCTGAAATACTGCGTGAAGAGCGAGAGGCTGCCGTATTGCGGCGTCGAGGGGCGCGCCGTCAGGCGTTCGGCGACATCGCGCTGCAGCATGGCCACGATCCGCTCCGGGGGGTGCGGCATCTGCAGCCAGCCGGTGACGAGCGGCGTCGCCACGTTGTAGGGCAGGTTGCCGGCCGCGCACCACGGCTCGCCTTCCGCCGCGCTCTCGAAATCGAACGCGAGCGCGTCGGCGCAAACGATTTGGGCTTCCGCTAAATCGCTACGCTCGTGAAGTATACTGACGAGGGCCGCGTCGATTTCCAGCGCCGTCACGCGCGCGCCGCGCGCCAATAACGCCTGGGTGAGCGCCCCGGTGCCCGCGCCCACTTCGATGACGCGCGCCTGCGGGCCGGGCGTGCAAAGGACGGCGATGCGCTTGGCCGCACCGCCGTCCATCAGGAAGTTCTGTCCTAAACTTTTTTTCGGGCGCAGCCCGTGAGCGGCGAGCAGCGCGCGCGGGTGAAGCGTCTCGTCTATCGCAGAAGGTAAACGGTGACGGGCCGGCGGCCCCAATGCATCGCTTGGACGTTGCTATTAAAACCCAGATCGATGCGGTGTCCCACGATCGCGCCGCCGGTATCGCCCGCGATCGCCCGGCCGTACCCCGGGATGAAGAGCTTCGTGCCGAGCGGAATCACGTTCGGATCGACTGCGATGATTCCCAGGCCCGCGCGCAAACCGCTCGCCGTGACGCCGCTGCAGCCGTAGCAGCCGGCCGTATAAGCGGTCGCGATCATGTGCAGCGCCGAGCCGGCGAGCCGCACGGCACTCGTGAAACCCTGTTCGGCCACGCGCGCCAGCGACGCGTACGCGGCGATGCCGCGCGCGATCACTTTGGGACGCGGAGCGCGCAGGAGATGCGACGCGAGCACGGTGCTGGTCGCCGATCCGCCGTCGCGCCGCTCGTAGCGGACGACCACGTCGCGCAGGCCGGGCGAGCCCGGGTCGAGGACGCGCGTGGCGTTGGGAGCGAGGCTCGCGTCGTCGCGCCGCTCCGTGCGCGGTGCGATGCGGAGCCGTTCGTGTGCCGTCCAAGCGTCGATGCGGGTCACGCGAACGATCGCGCCGGCTGATAGCGGGGCGTTGACGCTCGGTTCGACGCGATCGAATGCGCCGAGTCCGATCCGCTGGTCGGCCAGCAGTTCCGCGACGCTGCCCGCGGTCGTGCGGACGACGCGCGCGGCGGTTCCCACGTGGATGGAAACGTCGACGGCGGGCCGGTAGACCAACTGCATTCCGTCGGCCAGCGGCGTCTCGAGTGGTTGAGAAAGATAGTCGCCCGGCAATGCGTGCAGGTCGCGCTCGGATAGGAACGCTTCAACCGTGCGGGCGCGGGTCGTGACGGGCGCTTGGCGGCCGTCGTACGCGAACGAGACCGTAATAGGAAGGGTGGATGCGGACGAGTCGTCCGCGCTTTCCGGCGCTGCGGCCGCCGTCGAGGCGGGCGGCGCGGCGGACGTTTCGGCGGCGGATGCGGGGGCGGCCGGCGAAGCGAAGAGTCCTAGCGCTAAAGCGCTCGCAGCGACGAGCGTCGCTGTTGTTTGATCATTTACGATCAACGCGGCTCCTTTCTGGACGTGCGGCACGAAGCGGACGACACGTTTCTCTCCCCGGGTTGAGCCGAGGAGAGGGACGATCGGACGCGATGCGCAGGTTTACAAAGTAGCGGTTGACGCTTCCGAAGAAGGACTACCACGGGACTGGAGAGGCGTTTCGCCCCTCCTTACAACCGGGTTCCGTGTGCCGGACCCCGGGAACCCGGCCACCGTAACATAGGGTTGTGAGCGCGTCAACTTGACAAAACGTCATTCCGACTTATGTAGGCGTTTAACCCGACGCGCGAAGAAGATGTGAGAGGTGGGCCCGTTGCGAGTCGGACTGTTCACGGAATGTTATCACCCCATACAGAACGGTATCGTCGCTTCGGTCGACGGCCTTGCATGCGCTCTGCGTGATCGTGGTCACAAAACGCTCGTGGTCACGCCGCACATGCCCGGCTATCGTGACGCTCGCAGCGGTATCGTGCGCGTTCCGTCGTTGCCGTTGCCGACGCGCACGGCCTATCGGCTGACGGTGCCCTACCTTCCGGACGCTCGCCGCACCCTCGGCGCGCTCTCGATCGTACACACGCATTCGCCGTTCGTCACCGGCTGGCTCGGCGCGCGCACGGCGCGCCGTTTCGGCGTGCCGCTGATCTTCACGTACCACACGCAGTTGGAAGCGTACGCTCACTACGTGCCGTTCGAAACGCGGGCCACGCAAAGCGCCGCGACGCGCTTGACGCGTCGCTTCGCTAACGCGGCCGACGCCGTCATCGTGCCGACGAGCGCGATGGCGCGGCGTCTGATCGAACTCGGCGTGCGCGCGCGCATCGAGATCTTGCCAAGTGGAATCGACGTGGCCACCTTTGCGAACGGACGACGCCGTCGCGAGGTGCGCGCGCGTCTGGGCGCGCTTTCCGAACAATCGCTAATCGTGTGCGTCGGACGGTTGGGGCGCGAGAAGAACGTCGAACTCGCGCTCGACGCGTTCGCGCGGCTCGGCGACGAGCGCGCGCGGTTGGCCGTCGTCGGCGACGGGCCGCATCGCGCGGCGCTCGAGCGTTACGCGCGACGCGCCGGCGTCGCGGCGCGCACGACGTTCGCGCTGGAGTTCGCGCGCGACGCGCTGCCGGACGTCTACGCCTCGGCCGATGCGTTCCTGTTCACGAGCGGCAGCGAAACGCAGGGGCTCGTGCTGGTCGAGGCGCTGGCCGCGCGCGTCCCGGTCGTGGCGGTCGACACGCCGCAGACGCGCGACGTGTTGGGCGGCGCGGGGTGCGTCGTGCCCGGCAACGCGGCGGCGCTGGCGGCGGCGCTTCGCGCGACGCTCGGCGGCCGGGAGTGCGATCCGGAGCTGGGCTCGCGGGTCGCTCGCCGCTACGACGGCGCGGTGCTCGGCGACCGGATGATCGCGCTGTACGAAAGCCTGCTCGGTACCGCTCCCGCTCCGCGCGTCGCAGTTCACGGTTGACGTCGAACGTACGTTCGATGTATCATGAGCCGGAGGCTGATGATGAGTCGAACGCGAGGGAAATCTCCACCGATCGTGGTCACCGTCGGCTTCGCTGCCGGAAACGGCGGCGACGGAGTGGCCTACGCGGCGCTGCGCACGGCGAACGGGCCGGAATCGATCGTCAGGGTTGGGTTCCGGTGCCGGCCGCTCGCGGCGTTGCGGGGTCGCGACATCGCCTACGCGGCGCTCTCGGCCGTGGCCGAGGACCTGCTGCGGCGCGATCTGCGCGACGTCGCCTTCCGGATCGACGACGCGGAGCTACCGGTCGATCTCGCGGTCCGGCGCGCCCTGCCCGCGGCGCTGACGGTTCCCTACGTCACCTTGCGCTGCAAGCTCAACCGCTTCCGCGGCGCGACCGTCGCGTTCGCCGAGGGGGCGTCGCGTGACCTCACCGCGCGCGCTCGCGCCGAAGTCTCACTCAACGTCGCCGCATGACCACGAATCGTCGCATGGGCCGCAATCGCCGCGTGGGCCGCAATCGCAGCGTGAACCGGGAGCTGCGCGCCGCCTGCGCCGCTTGCGCCGCGCCGAGTTACCCTACGACACCGTCGAATTAGCAAATTTCCTGCTGGGTTGCGTGATCGTCAGCGACCTCGCGCCCGGACGCGCGGCGGCGCGCATCGTCGAGACCGAAGCGTACCTGCCGGGCGACGCGGCGGCCCACTCGTTTCGCGGACAAACGGCGCGCAATCGCACGCTGTTCATGCGGCGCGGTCACGCGTACGTGTATTTCATTTACGGAAACCATTATTGCTTGAACGTTTCGAGCGAACGGCCCGGCATCGGCGCGGGCGTGTTGCTGCGCGCGGCCGAACCGCTCCTCGGCCTCGACGTCATGGGCGCGCGCCGCGGCGACGCACCGCGGCGGGATCTCTGCCGCGGGCCGGGGCGGTTGGCCGAAGCGCTGGGCGTGGGGCGCGCGCAGGACGGCGACGACCTGTGCGCGCCGGGCCCGCTCTGGCTGGCCGCGTCCGCCGCGGCGCCCGGCGCGATCGGTTCGAGCGCGCGCATCGGCGTCTCGAAAGAGGCCGACCGCATCCTGCGCTTTTACGAACGCAATAGTCCCTACGTCAGCGGCCCGAAGCGACTGAACCCATGAGGCGGGGCGTCTTTGCCATCGCCGATGCCGGCGCTGAGTTGGAGAAGCGATAAGGGCAGCCGCGGCGAACGTCGGGGACGCAGTGCGCTTACAGAAATATCTCGCCCACGCGGGCGTCGCGTCGCGTCGGAAAGCCGAGGAGTTCATCTCCGCCGGCCACGTGCGCGTCAACGGTCGCGTCGTGCGAGAGCTCGGCACCTCGGTCGAGGAGTCGGATCGCGTCGAACTGGCGGGTAAGGTCGTCGAGGTCCCGCGGACCAAGCACTATTTGGTCGTCAACAAACCGGCCAAAGTCATGACGACGATGCGGGATCCCGAAGGCCGCCGGACGGTCGCGTCGCTCGTGCCGCACGATATCGGCCGGGTCGTTCCGGTCGGCCGGCTGGACTACGATACCTCGGGCGTCCTGCTGATGACCAATGACGGCGAGCTGGCGCACGTCCTGACCCACCCCAAATTCGGTGTCGAGAAGACGTACCGGGCCGTCGTCAAGGGTCGCCTGCAAGGCGAGGATACGAAGCGGTTTCTCGAGGGACTGATCCTCGACGACGGCCGCAGCCGGCCGGCCAAGGTGCGCGTCGTGCGCGCGGGGCCGGCAGCCTCCGAGGTCGACGTGACGATTCACGAGGGCCGCAACCGTCAGGTCCGCCGGATGTTCGAGTCGACCAGCCATCCCGTGCTGTCGCTCGTCCGGTTGCGGTTCGGGCCGCTCTCGCTCGGCGACCTCAAGACCGGGACGTGGCGGGAAGCGACCGAAAAGGAAGTCTCGGCCCTGCGAGCGCTTGCCCGGGACGCGGAAGAAGCCGGCGAGGACGGCTCCGAGGCGCAGCCGTGACGGTGCGCGGCATCCGCGGTGCGACGACCGTCGACCGCGACGACGCCGAGACGATCCTCTCAGCCACGGAGGAACTCGTGCGCGAACTGGTCGCCGCCAACGCCATCGTTCCCGAGGACGTCGCGTCGGCGCTGTTCACGGTCACGCCCGACCTCCGCGCCGAATTCCCGGCGGCGGCCGCCCGGCGGATGGGCTGGACGATGGTGCCGCTCTTGAACTTCACCGAGATCGGCGTCCCCGGCCGCCTGCCGCGCTGCATCCGGGTGCTGGTCCACGTCAACACCGAGCGAACCCAAAACGAGATGGTTCACGTTTACTTGCGAGAAGCCGTAGCGCTTCGCCCCGACCTCGTTTCACGGAGTACGACCCCGCAATGATCATCGTCATGCGCCCGCACGCGGCCGATTCGGAACTCGACGCCGTCACGGCCCTCATCGCCGCCCTGGAACTCACCTCGCACGTCAGCAAGGGCGCCGAGCGCACGATCGTCGGCGTGGTGGGCGCCCCGAACGACAAGGAGACCCTTCTGGCGCAGTTCGCGCAACTCGACGGCGTCGAATCGGTCGTGCCCATTTCCCGGAGCTACAAATTGGTCAGCCGCGAAGCGCGGCGCGAGCGGACGGTCGTCACGTTGCCGCAAGGCGTCACCTTCGGCGGCGCGCGGCTGGCGATCTGCGCCGGTCCGTGCAGCGTCGAGTCGCGCGAGCAGCTGGAAACGACGGCCGCCGCGGTCTCGCGGGCCGGCGCGAACGTGCTGCGGGGCGGAGCCTTCAAGCCGCGCACCTCGCCCTACGCGTTCCAAGGCCTCGGCGAAGAGGGCCTGAAGTTCTTGCGCGACGCCGCCGACCGGAACGGCCTGGCGGTCGTGACCGAAGTGCTCGACACGCGCGACGTCGAGCTGGTCGCGCGCCACTCCGACGTCCTGCAGATCGGCGCTCGGAACATGCAGAACTTCAGCCTGCTGCGCGAGGTCGGCGGCGCCCGCAAGCCGGTCTTGCTCAAGCGCGGGATCGCCGCCACGATCGAAGAGTGGCTGATGGCCGCCGAGTACGTCTTCGCGGCCGGGAACCACGAGGTCGTCCTGTGCGAGCGCGGCATTCGCAGCTACGACCCCCAGACGCGCAACCTGCTCGACCTCGCGGCCGTTCCGCTCGTCCAAGGCCTCAGCCATCTGCCGGTCATCGTCGACCCCTCGCACGGCACGGGCATCCGGTCGTTGGTCGCGCCGATGAGCCTGGCCGCCGTGGCCGCCGGTGCCGACGGCCTGATCGTCGAGGTTCATCCCAACCCCGCCGCCGCGTTCTCGGACGGTCCGCAATCGCTGACCTTGCCGAATTTCGCCGAGCTGATGGATCGGCTGCGCAGCGTGGCCGCCGCCGTCGGCCGTTCGCTCCCGGAGCCCGCCGCCGCCGCGGTTTGAAACTCGGGATCGCCGGCGTCGGCCTGATCGGGGGTTCGATCGGGCTGCGCGCCGGGTCGCTCGGGTGGGAGGTCCGCGGCTGGGACCCCGACGCCGCTAACCTGCGCGCGGCCGCCGAACGTGGTGCGCTCGGCAGCGTGGCGGGCTCGTGGGCGGAGCTGATCGGCTGGTCCGAACTGCTGCTGCTCGCGGCGCCGCTGGACGCGACCCTGGCCCAGCTCGCGGAGCTCTCGGCGCGGCCGCCCGCGTCGCCCCGACCGGACGGCATCTTCGACGTCGCGTCCGTGAAGGATCCGGTCGGGCGCGCCGGGGCGGGGCTAGCCGGTTTCGTCGCCACCCATCCGATCGCCGGCTCCGAGCGCAGCGGGCCGGGCGCCGCTCGCGCCGACCTGTTCGTGGATCGCGTCTGGACGTACGATGCGGCGGCCCCGCCGGCCGGCCGCGAACGTGCCGGCCGGTTCATCGCCGCCATGGGTGCCCGGCCGGTTCCGGTCGAGAACGCCGAGCACGACCGCATCATCGCGCTGACCTCGCACCTGCCGCAACTGGTCTCGATCGCGCTCGGCGACCAACTGGCGCCGGCGCTGGCCGACGACACGGTCGCCGCCTTGTGCGGAACCGGCATCGCCTCGATGCTGCGCCTAGCCGGTTCGTCATGGACCGTCTGGGAGGCGATCCTCGAAGCCAACGCGGCCCCCGTCGCCCGCGAAGTCCGAGGCCTCGCGACCGCCCTCAACCAAGTCGCGAGCGCCTTGGAATCCGGCGCCGCCGCCACCTTGGCGGCCCGTTTCGAGACCGCCGCCTCCGCCGCCGCCCGCCTGAATGAGGAAGCCGCCGCGCACCGCGCGCAGCGCCCAACCGATCGCCAAACCCAGGGGGTTTCCCCCCCGCCCTAGGTCGAAGCCGCCCGTGCGAGACTCACGCCCCTTGGCCCGCGGCACAACGAAGCCCGATCAAACCCCGCCGCAGTCCAAGGGATTGACCACCCCCTCCCTCGCACATTGCGGTGGAGATCGGGTTACACGGCCACACGCTCGGCACCGCAACACGGCGCCACGCGAAGGTGGTCCGAAAATGGAGAGCCGCGGCCCTTCGACAGGCTCAGGGTGACAAATGACCTCGGTTTATCGGAAACTGGTGCACTTGATCGATGTCACCCTGAGCTTGTCGAAGGGCGCGGCGGGGGGATCGGGGGGACGTGTCCCCCCGTATAAAGGAGAGATGTTGACGGGTCGGATTTCGCTCGGGGTCGGGATGCTGGCGGTGGCGTTGGCGGTTCCGCAGTCTGCGTTTGCGCAGAGCAGCAGTAGCGGCGGAATCGAGTACTTCAACGAGGCGAAGATGGTGCAGCGCGGGACGGCGACGACTGCGGCCGCCGGCGCCGGAACGGTCGTCGTTCAGGTGCTCGTCAACAAAGACGGGACGTTCAAGGTGCAGCGCGTCATCCGCTCGTCCAATCACGGCGACGACGCCGCGGCGCTGGAAATCGCCAAGACCTCGAAGTATCGCCCGGCTACGCGCGGGACCACGCCGCAGACGTCGTTCTACGATTTCACGCTCAACTTCACCGGTGCCGGCGTCGCCTCGGGCGGCTCGTCCCCGCCCCCGGTGTCGGGCGTCGAACAGTATCAGCGCATGATCCTCGCGGGCAATTACAGCGCCGCGCAGTCCGGTCTGAAGACGTACATCGCGGCGCATCCCGACGACCCGAAGGCCGAGCTGGAACTCGGGGTCGCGAGCGCACAACTCGGCCAGCCGCTCGACGCCGTCGCGGCCTTCGATAAGGCGGGCACGATCCCGCCGGACGTGACGGCGCTCGTGGGCAAGGCGTACAACGACGCCGCGGCGGCCGACCTCAAGGCCAACGATAACACCGCCGCCCTCGCGGCCGCGAAACGCGCGGTCGAGCTCGCCCCCGGGTTCTTCACGTACAACACGCTCGGCTTCATCGAACTGAGCGCGGCGATGAACGACGCGGCGATCGCCGATCTGGAAAAAGCCCGGTCGCTCGGGGCGGCCGACAAGAACATCAAGGCGCAAGAGCGCGCGAAAGTCGACGGAAACTTGATCTCCGCCTACCTGGCCGTCGGGAAACCTGATTCCGCCAAGCCGATCGAGGCGGAGGCCAAGGCGCTCGATCCGAGCGAGACCGGTTCGCAGACCGCGTTCGCCAACTACGACGTGAGAACCGCGCAAGCCGACGCTGCCGCCGGAAAACAACTCGATGCCGCGGCGCTCTACGAGCAGGCGGCGGAGCTCGTCCCGTCGCAAGCCGCGGGCCTGTACGGATCGGCGGCGGTCGCGTTATTGAACGCCAAGTCCAACATCGACTACGGCAAAGTGAAAACGTATGCCGACAAGGGTCTCGCCATCGATCCCGACGACGTGCTCTCGAATTTCGCAGCGGGCATCGCGCTCGCGAACACGCCCGGCAAGAGCGACGCCGCACTTCCGTACCTGAACAAAGCCGATGCGGGCGCGAAGAAGGCGAACAATACGAGCCTGGCCGCTGCGATCGAGAAAGCGATCAAACAGTTGAGCGGAGAAAATAAGTAGGAACACCTAGGAAAATTCCCCGAGCCGGGGAAATATCGGGGCCTTGCGACGGGGTCGAGCGGCGTCGCTTTGATGTCTGAAAAGTTTTCTTTTAGAGTTTGCTGGAGGCGCCGTAGCTAGCGTGGATTTCTTTGGTGGAATCGTTGAACTGATCAAGCAGGGCGGGGTGGATATCATCATCCTGATCTTGCTCTCGATCATCGCCGTCGCGATCGTGATCGAACGGCTGTACTTTTTCTCGCAGCAGCACGGCGACAGCAAGGCGCTGCTCGCCTCGATCGGCCAGCGGATCAAAGCCGACGACATTCCCGGTGCGATCAAGCTCTGCAACCAGAGCAAGGGCATTTTGCCTCGCATCCTCGAGTTCGGTCTCCAGCGCGGAACGAAAAATCGCGCGGACATCACAGATGCGCTTTCCATAGCGTTGATGGAGAACCTGAATCTCTTGGAGCGCAACTTGGGCGTCATCGGTACGATCGCGGTCATCGCGCCGTTCGTCGGTCTCTTCGGAACCGTCCTCGGCATCATCCACGCCTTCCAGGACATCGCCCTCAAGGGCAACTCGACCCCGGCGGTCGTCGCCGCGGGCGTCGGCGAAGCGCTGGTCACCACGGCCGCCGGGCTGTTCGTTGCCGTCATCTCGGTCGTGTTCTTCAACTACTTCAAGACCCGGATCAAGGGCTACAACCAGGAGATGATCGTCGCGGCCAATCAGCTCGCCGAGATGCTGCACTTCCACAACGTCGGAGAGTCGATTTGACCACCGCCGCGAGCGTGGGGTAACGAGATATGTCGCTCGTTTCGTCGGCGGGGGACGACGACGTGATGGCGGAGATCAACATCACGCCGTTTACCGACGTGCTGCTGGTCCTGCTCATCATCTTCATGATCCTCGCGGCGCTCGTAACGCCGCCCGGGTTCCAAAAAGAGCTCCCGAACAACAATAACAACAACACGAACACGAACAACGACAACAAGAAGAACATCGACATCGAAGTCAACGACAAGGGCAAGATCTTCGTCGATAACGCGGAAGCCAACGAGAAGACGATCTACTACGTCCTGCAGCAGACCGCGCACAAACGCGGCCACCTGCACGTCTCGATCACCGCCGACACGAAGGCGCCGTACGGCGTCATCATTCGCATCCTCGATGCCGCGAAGGAAGCCGATCTCGACGACGTCGGCTTCGTGACCTCGTAGTATGGCCGTTACCGCCGGCACGGGCGAAGACGACGTCATGTCGACGATCAACATCACGCCCTTTACGGACGTGCTGCTGGTCCTGTTGATCATCTTCATCATCCTCGCCTCCGTCACGAAAGAGCCCCATTTGCCCGGGGCTCACAATACCGAGAAGGTCAAGGACTCCCAGATCATCGTGTACATCGACGAGAAGGATCACATCCAGATCGGTTCGACGGAGACGGACATCCTGGGGGCGCCGGCCGTATTCCATACGCTTCAGGACCAAACCAATCACATCTACACGAGCGTGATCATCAAGGCCGACCCGCATGCGAATTACGGTACGATCCTGCAAGTGATGGACGCCGCGAAGAAAGAGAACTTGACGAACTTCGGTTTGGCGAACAAGACTGACGGCGCGAAGGACTAGATGAGTCAGCAGCCGCAACCTCCGGCTCCGGCTACCCCGCCGGCGGCGCGCGTTCGTAATTTCATCGGTTGGGCGTTCCTGATCTCGCTCGGGCTCCACGTGCTCGCGGCGCCGTTCTTCCACGGACAGCGGGCCTCGCAAGATAAGCCCGAAGTCGAAAAAGTCTCGGTGACCAAGAAGATCAAGGTCGTCGTGCCGACCCCGCCGCCGCCCACACCCACGCCGCCGCCTCCGACGCCGCCGCCGAAGCAGACGCCGCCGCCGGTCAAGCAAACGAACCCGCCGCCGCAGCCGAAGCTCAAGCTCAACGTCCCCAAGCAGACCACCAAAGACACCAGCGCCTCGAACGAAAACAAATACGTTCCGCCGCCGGCCGGCAACGAGAACGGCAACCCGGAGGGCACCGAGGCATCCGGTGCGCCGGCCAAGCCCGCCGCGGTGGCGGCGACCCCGGCCCCGACCCCGGTACCCACGGAGACGCCGACTCCAAAGCCCGCGTGCGCGGTTCCTAACAAGGAGGCCGCCGTCAAAGGCACGCCGGCCGACGCCGAATACCCGGACATCGCCAAGGAGCAGGGCGCCGTCGGAACGACCCAGGTGAAGGTCACGCTCGATGCGACCGGCGCCATTCAGGGCGTCACCGTTTACAAGTCTTCCGGCAATCAAGCGCTCGATAACTCGGCCTTGCAAGCCGCCCGGGCGACCGCCTACACTCCGGAGACGGTCAATTGCGTCCCTGAGGCGGGCTCCTATCTCTTCAAAGTGGACTTCACGGGCCAGTAGGCTCGCTCGCTCGTGACCTGGTGGCAGGCGATGCTTCTCGCCGTCCTCCAGGGGACGAGCGAGCTTTTCCCGGTGTCCAGCTTGGGCCACACCGTCCTCGTCCCCGCGCTCCTACGCTGGACGTTCGATCGCAGCGCGCCGACCTTTTTGGCATTCGTGGTGGCGCTGCACCTCGGCACGGCGCTAGCCTTGATCGCGTTCTACCGCGCCGACTGGGCCCGGATCGTGCGCGCCTTGCTGGCCAGCGTCGCCCGCGGGCAGCTCTCGGCCGATCCCGACGAGCGGGTCGGCTGGCTGCTCGTGGTCGGCACCGTCCCCGTCGCGCTGCTGGGCGTGTTTCTCGAAAATCCGGTGCGCACGCTGTTCGGCTCGAGCGCGATCGTCGCCGGCTTCCTGATCCTCAACGGCTTCGTCATGTTCGCGGGCGAAGCGCTGCGCCGGCGTGAGAACCCGCTCGCGCGCGCCTTGCCGGACCTGCCCTGGCCGGCGGCCGCGGGGGTCGGCTTCGCGCAAGGCGCGGCGCTCTTCCCCGGCATCTCGCGCTCGGGCTCGGCCATCGTGGCCGGCGTGCTCCTGCGCTTGACGCACGAGGATGCGGCTCGCTACTCGTTTCTACTGGCGACCCCGGTGATCGTCGCGGCGTCCGTTCTGGAGATCCCGAAGCTGCTCGCGCCCGACGCCCACGGCATCTTGCTGCAATCGTTCGTGGGCGCCGGCGTGGCCGCGGTCACGGCGTACGCGTCGGTCGCGTTTCTCACCAGATGGTTCGAGTCGCATGATTTGCGTCCGTTCGGATGGTATTGCTTGATCTTCGGGTCGCTCTGCCTCGTTCTCGCGCTTGCAAAGGTCATCTCGTGAAGCCTCTCGCCCTGGTTCTGGCCGTCGTTTTCTTCATCGTCGCGATTCTGTATCTGGTCGGCGTCTTGCAGCTTGGCGTCGCCCATCCGGGCGGGCGCCACGTGTCGCACTTCGTGCTGTTCGCGGTCCTCGGCGCGCTGTGCTTGGTGTGGATGCGGTTCCAAGGCGCGCCCGCGACCAGACTGCGCTAGGACTCGGCGTGAACGTGCCGGTACGCCCGAGCCACGTGACGGCCGAGGGCGGCGTCGCGATGGTCGACGTCGGCGGCAAGGCGGTCAGCGAGCGCTTCGCCCATGCCCGGGCGCTCGTGCGGGTTGCGCCGGCAACCGAAAGCGCCCTGCGCGCGGCGACGTTGGCGAAGGGCGACGCCTTCGTGACCGCGCAAATTGCCGGCATCATGGCAGCCAAGCAAACGGCGACTCTGATTCCGCTGACGCATCCGCTGCCGCTCTCGAGCGTCGAGGTTTCGTTCACCTGGGCCGCCCCCGGCGTGCTGCAAGTCGATGCCACGGCGCGCACCAGCGCCCAGACCGGCGTCGAAATGGAGGCGATGACGGCGGCCGCGGTCGCGGCGCTCACGCTCTACGACATGACCAAGTCGCTGGAGAAGGGGATCGTCATCGAGTCGCTGCGCCTGATCGAAAAACGCGGCGGCAAGAGCGGTACTTGGCGCGCCGAGGGCGGCGCGTGATGCCGGCCGTCGACGTGGCCGTCGTCGTGCTCTCCGACCGGGCGGCAGCGGGCACGCGGCCGGATGCCTGCATTCCCGCGGTCGCGGAAACCCTGGGCGACGGGTTTACGATCGTTCACCAGCGGGTGCTGGCCGACGACGTTGCCGCGCTGCAGGCCGAGCTGATCGAATTGGCCGACCACCGGCGCGTGCCGCTGGTCTTGACCAGCGGCGGCACGGGCCTGGCCCCGCGCGACCGCACACCTCAGGCCACGGCCGGCGTCCTAGACTACGAGGTGCCGGGCATCGGTGAAGCGATGCGCACGGCGTCCGCCGCGTTCGTCAAAACGGCGATGCTCTCCCGAGCGATCGCGGGCGTCCGCGGCACGACCTTGATCGTAAACCTGCCAGGCAGCCCCAAAGCGGTGCGCGAGACGCTCTCCGTTCTGTTGCCGGCTCTCCCCCACGCACTCGATCTCCTCGCCAACACCGTCACAGACGGGTAGGACATGACGTACGAAGACGCGACCGGCTACCTCCTAGGCACGATCAACGAAACCGCGTCGCGGCGCAATCCGCACCGGCTCGAACGCATGGCCGCGTTCCTGCGACGGCTGGGCGATCCGCATCTGCGCTACCCGACCCTGCACGTGGGCGGCACGAGCGGCAAGGGGTCGACCTCGACGATGCTCGCCGCCGCGCTGACGGCCGCGGGCAAGCGGACCGGCCTGCACACCAAGCCGCACTTAGTTTCGATGACCGAGCGCGCCCGCATCGATGGGCGGGCCATCGACGAGCAGAACTTCGCCGATCTGCTCGAGGAGATGCGGCCGGTCATGGACGCGACCTCGCGCGACTTCGGGCGACCGTCGTATTACGAGACCTTGCTGGCGCTGGCGTTCCTGCACTTCGAGCGCGAAGGCGTCGACGTTGCGGTCATCGAGGTCGGCATCGGCGGGACCCTCGACGGCACCAATCTGCTCGCGCCGCAAGCGACGGTGATCACCAACGTCGGTCTCGATCACACCGAGATCCTCGGCGACACGCACGAACTGATCGCGCGCGACAAGGCGGGCATCGCCAAGCGCGGCATTCCGATGGTGTCCGACGCCCACGGGATCGCGCGCGAGACGATCGAAGCGGTCTGCGCCGACGCCGGTGCGCCCTTCTTCGCGGTCGACGACCACGCGACGATCGAGCCGCGTCCGAGCGAGCCGTACGGCCAGTCGTTCGCGGTCAAGACCGCCGCCGCGGTCTACGAGCTGTCGCTGCCGGTGCTGGGCCGCTTCCAGCAGCGTAACGCGGCGACGGCCATCGTCACCTTCGAGCGTCTCTCCGGTGCGCTGCGCCCCTCGCCCGAACAGATCGAGCGTGGCTTGACCCAACTGGTCGTGCCGGGCCGGATGGAATTCTTTCCGGGGTTCCCGAGCGTGATCTTCGACGTCGCGCACAATCCCGACAAAGCCGCGTCGCTCGCCGAGGCCTTGCGCGAAACCTTTCCCAACCGCCGCTTCTCGTTCGTCGTCGCGATCAGCGAGTCGCATGACGCCGCGAACACGCTGCGGCCGCTGTTCGACCTGCCGGCTTCGTTCGTATTCACCTCGTTCGAAGCCGCGGGGCGCACGGCCGAGCGGCCACAGCGGCTCTTCAACATGGCGGCGCTGGCCGGCGTGCCGGCGCGCGCGATCAGCGATCCGATCGAAGCGCTCGCGGTCGCGCGACGCCAAGCGGACGGCAATCACGTGGTGGTCGTTACCGGATCCACGTTCCTGACGGGCATCCTGCGCGATTGGTGGGTCCGCAATGTTGTCGAACGCAGTCGGAGTTGACGCCGGCGCCCGCGGCGCGCTGACGTTACGCGGACGCCGTTTCGTTTGGGGCGCGCGAACCTACGTGATGGGCATCGTCAACGCGACGCCCGATTCGTTCTCCGGCGACGGCCGGCCCGAGGCGGCCGACGCCGTCGAGCACGCGTTGGCGCTGGCCGCGGAGTCGGCCGACATCTTGGATCTCGGCGCGGAATCGACCCGGCCCGGCCACGTGCCGATCGAGCCCGACGAAGAGCTGCGGCGCCTGCTGCCGGTCGTGGCCGGCGTGCGCGCGCGTCTGCCGCAGGCCGTGATCTCGATCGACACCTACAAGCCCCCGGTGTTCGCCGCCGCGCACGCCGCCGGCGGCGACCTGCTCAATTCGATCTGGGGTTTCGACGACGAACTGCTGGCAGTGGCGGTCGAGCGGGACGTGCCCGTGGTCGTGATGCACAACCAGCGCGTCCCGGTCTACCAGCGCGACGTCGTCGACGAGGTTCTCGCCTACCTCGAGCATCAGGCGGAGCGCGCGCTGCGCGCGGGGCTCCGGCGCGAGCGCATCATCCTGGATCCCGGCGTCGGCTTCGGCAAGACGCCCGACCACAACATCGCGTTGCTCGGGGCGCTCGGGCGGTTGACGGCGCTCGGCTTTCCGACGATGCTCGGGACGTCGCGCAAGTCGACGATCGGGAAATTGACCGGCCGCGCCGTGTCGCAGCGCGCCTTCGGCACGGCGGCGACCGTCGCCCTGGCGATCGCGGCGGGCATCGACGTCGTGCGCGTGCACGACGTCGCCGCGATGCGCGACGTCGCGCAAGTGAGCGACGCGATCGTGCGCGGCTGGCGCCCGGCCGATTGGAACGCGCGGACGTGAACCTGGATACGATCGCCGTCCGCGGCATTCGCGCGTACGGGAAGCACGGTGCCAATCCCGGCGAGCGCGACTTCGTCCAAGCCTTCGACATCGATCTCGAACTCGAAGTCGACTTGACGGCCGCGCGGGCCAGCGACGAACTTGCCGACACCTTGGATTACGCGGCCCTGCACGACTTGATTCTGCGCGCGGTTCGCGAACGCTCGTACCGCCTGCTCGAACGCCTGGGCGACGAGATTCTTTCCGAGATCCTGCGCGACCGGCGGATCGCCACCGCCCGCCTGACGATCGCCAAACCTCGGCTGCTGGGCGGCGCCACGCCGGCGGTGAGCTTACGAGCCCGGCGCGGCCCCGCCGGCGGGTGACGTGACCCGCGCGGCGATCGGCCTGGGCGCCAACGTCGGCGACGCGCACGGTACGCTCGAACGGGCGATCCGCGCGCTCGAACGTTTGGGCCGCGTTGCGGCGCGGTCGAGCTTCTATCGCACGGCGCCGTGGGGCGTCACGGATCAGCCCGAGTTCGTCAACGCGGCGGTGCTGCTGGATACCGAACTCCAGCCCTTCGAACTGCTCGCCGCGCTCAAGGAGCTCGAGCGCGAGTTCGACCGCGTCGAGACCTATCGCTGGGGTCCGCGGGAGATCGACCTCGACATCCTGACGTACGGGAAGCTCGAACTGCGCGATCCCGAATTGACCATTCCGCACGCCCGGCTCTTCGAACGGGCTTTCGCCTTGGCGCCCCTGGCGGAAATCGATCCCGCCTTCGCCGGCGCCTACGCGGCGTTGCCCGCGCGCGAGCGCGACGGCGTCCAGCGGATACCGGCCGAGACGGCTCGAACCAAAGCGGCTGTGGATTGGGACGTGGCGCTGCAGCGCGTGCGTTCGGCCGCCGAGTTTTGTGCCTCGGCCGGGCTGACGCGATTCAAGCTCGAGGAAGAGGGTCTCGCCGTGGAGGTGCGCCGCCGCGCGCGTCCGGTGCCCGCCTTCGTGCTGCGACCCGACGTCGAACCCGGGCTTCCGGCCAACGGCGCGCCGGCGCCCACCAACGGCAGCGTCGCGCGCGAAGAAGAGAAGGCGACGGTGCTCAAAGCCGAGTTCGTCGGCATCGTGCGCTTCTCGCGGCCGACGGTTTCGCAGGGCGCGCACGTGGCGGAAGACCGGGAGCTCGCCTACGTCGAGTCCCTGGGCATCCGCAATCCGATTCGCTCCGGCGGGCCCGGCCGCGTCACGCGGGTCTTCGTCATCGACGGCCAGTCGGTCGAGTACGGCCAGCCGCTCTTCGCGATCGAGAGCTGAGCCGTGTTCAAGAAGCTGCTGATCGCCAACCGCGGCGAGATCGCGATGCGGGTCAACCGGGCCGCGCACGAACTGAATATCGAAACGGTCGCGATCTTCTCCGAGGCCGACCGTGCCTCGCTCCACGTTCGCAACGCCGACGAATCGTTCTGCGTCGGGCCGGGGCCCGTCGCGCGCTCCTATCTCAATATCCCCAACATCATCTCGGCCGCCTTGATCTCCGGCGCCGACGCGATCCACCCCGGTTACGGTTTCTTGGCCGAGAACGCGCGGTTCGCCGAAATCTGCGCCGATCACGGCCTGGTTTTCGTCGGCCCGACCCCGAGCGTGATCGCGCGGATGGGCGACAAGGCGACCGCCAAGGCGATCATGCGGGACGCGAAGGTCCCGACGACTCCCGGAACCGACATTTTGTCGAGCGTCGGCGAGGCCCTGACGGCCGCGCAGGCGCTGGGCTACCCCGTGATGCTCAAGGCCACGGCCGGCGGCGGCGGCAAGGGCATGCGCGCGGTTCAGACCCCAGCCGAACTCGAGCACGCCTTCGCGACCGCGCAGGCCGAAGCCGAGGCCAATTTCAAAGACGGCCGCCTGTACATGGAAAAGCTGATCGACCGGCCGCGGCACGTCGAGGTCCAAATCGTGGGCGACGGCTTCGGGAACGTCGTGCACGTGGGCGAACGGGACTGTTCGGTTCAGAAGCCCTCGCATCAGAAGCTGGTCGAGGAGGCGCCCGCGCCGGAACTGCGCGAGTCTACCCGCCGCAAACTGCACGACGTCGCCGTGTCGGCGGCCCGTGCGGTCGCTTACTCCAGCGTCGGAACCCTTGAATTCCTCGTCGGCGGCGACGACGTCTACTTCATGGAGATGAACACGCGGATCCAAGTCGAGCATCCGGTAACCGAGATGATCTACGGCGTCGATTTGGTCCGCGAGCAGATCCGGGTGGCCGCGGGCGAGAAGCTCTCATTCCGCCAGAAGGACCTCGTGCCGCGCGGCCACGCCATCGAGTGCCGCATCAACGCCGAAGAGGGTTCGCACAATTTCGCGCCCGCTGCCGGCACCTTGGTCGACGTGAACCTGCCGGGCGGCTTCGGGGTCCGCGTCGATTCCCACGCCTACGGCGGCCTGGCCGTGCCGCCGTTCTACGATTCACTGCTGGCCAAGATCGTCACGCACGGCGACACGCGGCTCGAGGCGATCGACCGGATGAGCGCCGCGCTGCGCGACACGCGCATCGGCGGCGTCAACACGACGATCGGCGTGTGCAGCCTGATCATGGCGGACGACGTGTTCCGTCACGGCGGCGTCTCCATCGATTACCTGCCCAACTTTTCCGCCGCGGCGGCGAGCCGCTCGTGACCCGCGGGGCCGCGCCGCCATGACGCGGCGCTACGCGCGCGAGCTCGCGCTGCAGGCGCTGTACAGCATCGAGGTCGGCAAGAACACCGCGGCTGAGGCGCTCGAACAGACGTTGACGATGCCGGACATCGCGCGCGAACGCGCCTTCGTGCGCGACCTCGTGTTCGGCACGCTCGAACACGCCGATCAGAGCGATGCGCTGATCGCCCCGCTCTTACAGGGTTGGACGCTCGAGCGGTTGCCCACGCTCGACCGGATCGTGCTGCGCATGAGCGTCTTCGAATTGCTCCACCGCAAGGAGACGCCGCCCGCCGTCGTGATCAACGAGGCGGTGGAGCTGGCCAAGAAATTCTCGACCGAAGATTCCGGCCGCTTCGTCAACGGCGTGTTGGCTAGCGCGAGCAAGGTCGCATGAGCGCCACGACGATCGGGGTCCGCCGCCGGCGGCGGCGACGCTTATCCGTGCTCGCGCGAATCCTCTACGGCACGCTGACCGTCGTCTTTCTGCTCGCGCTTTTCGCGGCCGGGACCGTGGCCGGCGTGGTCTATTCGTACTCGCGCAACCTGCCCGACATCAACAAGATGGCGGACTTCCAGCCGCAGCGCACGACGCGCGTCTACGCGCGCGACGGCGAGTTGCTGGCGACGCTCTACAATCAGAACCGCATCTGGGTGCCGATCGCCAAGATCCCGCAGCGCGTGCGCAACGCGTTCGTGGCCAACGAAGATCACAACTTCTACCAACACCACGGCGTCGATTTCGGCGGCATCGCGCGCGCGGCGCTGGCCGACTACCGGCACGAGCAGTTCCAGGGCGCCTCGACGATCACCCAGCAGTTGGCGCGCGCGCTCTTTCTCTCGAACGAAGTCTCGATCTCGCGCAAGATTCAGGAAGCGCTGCTGGCCATGGAGATCGAGCGCTACTATACCAAAGACGAGATCCTCGAACGTTATTTGAATTTGATCTACTTCGGGTCGGGCGCGTACGGCATCGAAGCGGCCGCGCACGAGTACTTCGGCACCGACGTCAGCCGCCTGACCACGGGACAAATCGCGCTGCTGGCCGGCCTGCCGGCCGCGCCGTCGGATTACTCGCCCTACGTGAATCTCGACCGCGCGCGCGAACGCCAGCAGCACGTGCTCGAGCGGATGATCTCCAGCGGCTATATCACGAGTGCCGAAGCGGCCGATGCCGCCGACGCGCCGCTCGGCCTCATCGGCGAACGCCCGACCGGGCTGCAGTCGTACCGCTATCCGTACTTCACGACGTACGTCGAGCACGTGCTCGAAGATCAATTCGGCACGCACACGGTCTACGAGGGCGGGCTGGAAGTCAATACGACGCTGGACCCCCACCTGCAGCAGTTGGCGCAGGAAGCGGTCAATTGGGGCGTCGGGCGAGCCGAGGCCGAAGGGATCAACGCCCACCAAGCGGCGCTGGTCGCGATCCGTCCGCAAACGGGCGAGATCGTGGCCATGGTCGGCGGCGCCGGCGGATTCTCGCTGACCAATCAGTTCAATCGCGCTTGGCAAGCTCTGCGCCAGCCGGGGTCGTCGTTCAAGCCCTACGTCTACACGGCCGCAATCGATAGCGGCATTCCGCCGACCGCGACGGTCGACGATTCGCCGATCTCGTATCCGATGGGCGACGGCACGCGCTGGAGCCCGATGGACGACGACTTCCGTTTCTTGGGACCGATCACGCTGCGTTACGCCCTAGCCCAATCGCGCAACGTCGTGGCCGTGAAGCTGGCCCAAGAAATCGGCGTCGATCGCGTGATCGAGTACGCGCACCGCATGGGCATCAAGGAGACGCTCGAACCCAATCTGTCGCTCGCGCTCGGCAGTTCCGTCATCTCGCCGCTCGAGCAGGCCTCGGGCTACTCGACGCTGGCCAATCAGGGCATCCACATCGAACCGACGGCGATTCGCCTCGTTACCGATCCGATCGGGACGACGCTGCTCGATAACCGTTTCCCGCAAGAGACCGAAGTCGTCAGTGCCGGCACGGCGTACATCATGACCTCGATGCTCGAAGGCGTCATCAACGAGGGCACGGGCTACCCCAACGCGCAGATCGGCCGGCCGGCCGCCGGCAAGACGGGCACGACGTCGGACTTTCGCGACGCCTGGTTCGTCGGCTACACGCCCGATCTGGTCACGGCGGTGTGGCTCGGGAACGACAACTACGCGCGCATGAACGAGTCGTACGGCGGCAACGTGCCGGCGCGCACCTGGGCCCGCTTCATGAAAGCGGCGCTGGCCG